>JAEEGL013084676.1_pt1 | contig 20601 bp, 16 predicted proteins | sample 9134231 | NCBI WGS metagenome assembly JAEEGL01 (sample SAMN16246548, study PRJNA631951) | gut metagenome | biome: gut microbiome; feature: rumen; material: fiber-attached | host: Bos | place: Iran: Karaj | collected 2018-10
GGTGCATTTTTCGAGAGTTCTGCGGCATTGCTGCCTGGGCGTTCAAGACTGCTTCCACCGGTGTTTCTCATACAGCCTTCATTCGCGTGTTTTTCATGGTATTAGATTCCATCTTTATTACACTGCAAAGTTACAAAAAATCACTGAGACTACCAAACATTTTCCTAATTATTTTCAACTTTTTCCATACTTTTTTTCAAGTAATACTTGAAGTATAATAAAGTGGCGCTTCCATGCTCTGGAAGTGCCGTTTTGACCTTGTAGAAGCGCCACTTCTATACAGTCAAAACGCCCCCGCTACCACCTGAAAGTGGCGTTTCCACCACCTGAAAGCGCCCCCTCTACGGTATGGAGGAGGCGCTGTTAGAAGAGATACTATTAGGGTATGATTCTAACGCTTTTGGTACTGTCCATTCTTGATGCGGTCGGCTATATGGTACTTCGAGATGAAGTTGCCAATGTAGCGTTCTGCAGTCTTCCAGGGTATGCCTAAAGTCTTGGCCTTCAGCTTACAGTCTTGGGTGGTGAAGTCCTGACCGAGAGCCGAGAACAGATGTTTTTCTCCCTCGTTCATCATTGCCCCACCTGTCTTGTCCTGCTGTTCGTCGGTACCAATGTAGTTGGCATAGACGTGACCGGTGTGGTTGATGAGACAGTTGACGATAGTCATGGACGTCTGGAAGTCATCGTTCGAGCAGACTACCGACTGCGATGGCTCATCAAGCAGCTCGGGACGCTCCTCGTAGCGCAGGACGGTGAGTACCATGGCTATGCGGAAGCAGACCAATCCTAAACGACGTACACAGGCAACGAGTTCATCGCCATGCAGCGACCACTGTTCCAACTGAAGTTCCTCTAATTGCTGTATTTTATATTCAGAGAAGTGACGATTTTGTATTCCCGCAATGAATCTAACTTCGCCATCCTTTTCGTAGTTCTTGATTACCTCAAGAATCTGGAGAATTCCCTCTTTTGATTTTTCAATATCTGTCCAATGAATCATTTTAATTTATTTTAGTTAAACTTATATTAATCGATTTCTAACAATATTGTAATTGCAAAAACTGTGCCATAATATAACAATTTACAAAGTGTCAGACTCTATGTGATGATTAATAGCTAACTCGCAATGAACTAGAGTCATCTGGTTAAACGGAGCATGCTCCATTTTCTTTCCCCTTTTCTTTGGTGGTTTCAGTTTTATTCCTTACCTTTGCCATGTGTCTTGTGATTCTACAACAATGATAACTAAATACAGAAATATGAAGAAAAAAAAGATGGTATTTGCTGGACTGCTGCTGTTGGTAGTCCTTGCGGCGTCTTATGTCTTCCTATATATAAGGTGGAAGCCCATCTGGCAGCCTGTGAGCCAGCTGAAGGCATATCCTGTCCATGAGATGAACGACGATACCGTGAGGGTGGTGATGATAGGCGACAGCTGGACAGGGCTACACCATGAGCTGGGGCATGACAGTGAGTTTACTGCCCTGTTGCAGGGACTGTTCAGTCAGCCTGTGGAGATGGTGGCAAGGGGTAAGGGAGGAGCCACAAGCGGTGACATCTACCAGATGATGTTCCGTGAGTCAGGACTGAACCCTGAGGCCTGTTCACAGCCATTGATAGAACATCGGCCTGACTATGTAGTCATTACCGCAGGAATCAATGATGCAGTCAAGAACCTGGGTACCGACTATTACTGTGAGAACTACCTGCTGATACTGCGGCATCTGCTCTCCTGTGGCATTCGGCCTGTGGTGGTTGAGATGCCTGACGTGAAAATAAAGGAGCTATACAGCAACAAGCCACTGAAGGACAGGACTGTGGATTGGCTGCGGAGCTGGATGACAGGCGTTGCCCACTACAGTGTGGAGCCTTATAGAGAAGCGTTAAGAAAGCGTCTGATACAAGAGGGGTTGATGAACCATGTGGTGTATATCAGCCAGAACGAGTGGCAGCCTTCCTATATAGAAGACGGTATTCATCTGGATGCAGGGGGTTACCACAAGCTGGACTCATGCCTCGCCGCCACTATTCTTCACTCTCGGGAAACGGTTGATACCACTCTTGTCGATAGCCCAGTGAGCAGCAATACCCAGGAGTGAACAGAGCAGGATGAGGCCTACGGTAATGGCGTCATGCCACTGGTTGCTCACCGGGATTAGTCCGATGTTGATGGCGTGGAAAAAGATACACTGTATCAGGTATATCTCAAGACTGGCATTGCCTATGAGCCTCATGAGCGGATTGATGTGTTTCAACCATCTGGAAACAAGGCAGATGCACCAGACGAAGAACGGCATGATGAAGGTGAGTGCAAAGTATTTGTAGTTATACACCTGATGATGATGGGGCAGCAGAAGGGCAAAGAGGGGGATTCCAGCCAGCATGATGATGTAGAAGTACTTGGTGGCCTGAATGCCGTTCTTCAGCCAGTAGCCGCAGAGCATGCCAAAAAGGAAGGCGGGGATGCGGTAGATGAAGAAGAAATGCTGGTCCTTGGGTTGGAACGCTTCAGTTGCAACCAGATAGCAGGAAACACACAGTATCACGATAGCCAGCACACCTATGAGCCAAGCCAGACTCTTGTCGAAGAGCATTTTCAGGAATGGCGCAGCCAGATAGAGCACCACAATGGAGGGAACATACCACTCCCAGAAGATGCCGCCTGTCCAGTAACCTATGGTGGTGTAACGGAAGAGGTAGCTGAGTATGCCGTCCTGAAACAGCAGCAGGCTGGCAAAGATGCCCAGCAGATAGTATGTAGGGAAGATGCGCAAGAGGCGTTTCCTGTAGAAGGACAGCAGGCGTGAGTCCTTGTCAAGGGAATAATACAGTCCCAGTCCTGAGACCAGCAGGAAGATGTCAACTCCTGTAAAGCCATACTGGGCAATGAAACCAATCTGGGTAATGTTCTCAAAGCGGAAGTGCAGCATCATGATCCAGATGATGGACCATCCCATCAGCTCGGAACGATAGGTGGAGATGGAGCTTATATTGAACATTTCCTTGAATATGGAACTTATCTTGAACTTCTCGTTGAACATGGAGCTTCTTGTTTTTATGATTTTCCTAAAATATCCACTTCTTAATCCTGCCGTTCCATTGCAACAATACGGAGATGAGGTAGCCGCAGATGATGGCTGTGGAGGCTTGTATGAGGGCTGTCGTCACTAATGTGGGCTGACTGTCGGCAGGACCGCCAAGCATCCACTCTGCAAGAGTCTTTCCCAAGAGGATGAACGGTATCTGGATGCAGAAAAGCGTCAGGGAGTGCCTGCCTATCTGCTGGAGTCCTTTCCCGACAATGGTCTTTTCAAGTAACCGTGACAGATAGATTAATACCACGCTGCCCGTCAATGCTGCTATCATGCACACAAGGACGGAGAAGCCGTATTGCCTCACAGAGAGATTGATGTCGAAGCATAGCGGTATAAGAGCTATATAGGCAACGATGGACAAGATGACCAAGAGATGTGGACGCCGTTCAAACAGGGTAGGAAGGTATTGCCTTGTCAGCTTTCCTGCAAACATGAACAAGGCCATCATGAATGCCGTATCAATGCTCCAGGGGAGCAGGATGGGCAGGTTCTGCATGACAACGGTGAGCAGCAGGTAGAAGGTGGCAATGTAATACTGGTACTTGGGATGATAGACTATCAGGTAATACAGCAGATAGGCTACAACCATGCAGGTAAGAAACCACAGGGGATAGTTACCCACGGTCATGAAATGAACAATGTCAGGCTGTGTCCCAAAGGGATAGAGGCAGTAGCGGGAATAGAAGATGCCAAAGACGGCACGAAGGGAAAAATCCTGAAAGGCGATAAGCAACACCACGCTGAAGAAGAAATAGGGTTTCAGCAGTTTGACGGCATGATGCCAGAAGTTACTGGTGAGACTGATTTCCTTGAGCGATGAGGAGGTATAGCCTGAACAGAAGAAGAAAACGGGAACAAAGAAAGCCAAGGTATATGACATCAGGGCAGGGTAGGCCGTATGGCTTATTACCACCAGTATGATGGCAATTCCCTTGGCAATGTCGATATAGTCTAACCTTTGTTTCATCGTGTTCCTATCTTTGGTAGTCAAGGTGCAGGCGCCAGATGATGTAGTCACGCCACTGGTAGTATTTGGTCATCAGGCAACGCTTGCGGCAGTAATAGCGCAGGCGCAGGTTGACCAGCCGCTTGGGGTAGTCAATGATGGCACGTGGGGTTACAAGGAAGCGGCTGTAGTCACTCACCTTGTCCTTCATAAAGCCACGGTGCTGGAAATGGGCATAGAGTGACTCCCGCTTCTCCATCTGCCCTTTGTTGAAACGGAGCATATACAGCTTGTTGCCTATATGTTCGAAGATGACCTGCTTCCACTCCCGGTTCAGACTGCAGAAATGATAGGACTGCTTAGGCTTGGAGACATTGTCGAACGGCTCTTCAAGCCAACAGTCAGCAGGACGACAGTCACGCCACTTGTCACTACAGCCCTTGTGGTTGAACTCATCGAAGAAGGTAATCCTGGGAGTGGTGAAGGCATCCTTATAGTCCTGATAACCATCAACTTGCTTCATGAAATAGGTGTTTGTTTCTTGGTCATTATGAAGCAAAGTCAGATGTCCCCAACCTAACAGGAAGGGGTGTTCCAGCACACTGTCGGTCAGGAAGGAACGTATATCACCATACACCAGGTCAAGGTCGCCAAATCCCCAGAAGTCATAGTCCCTGATGTAGTCCTGCAGAATGTAGCCATAAGCCTGCTTGTACTCACAGAGCTTGTAGGGACGGTCAAGCACAATCGGGAAATCGAAGGCTCGCTGTGCCAGCTGCTGGAAATCGCTGAACTGCATCTGGTGTACAATGATGTTCTTGGCAGGCTCTACACAGGCATCGGTGAAGAACATAAAGTCAACCGTCGGGTTAAGCAAGGCCGAAGCCCGCCACATCTTGTATTGGACAGGCAGGGCACCGAAATAGGGGAATATGATGACAATGGACTTCATGGGCTTACTTGTCTTTAGTTAGTTTTTCCCCAAGGATGAAGTGGGCAGTGACTGGACTCAGGCGAATGACATAGCTAACTAACAGGGAGAGGGCAATGACGATAACCGAAATGGACATTGTCAGGAGCAACTCTATGACAGGCATGGGTGTCTCACGGAAAATGGATGCTTGATAATATAGTCCTAAAGGCAGGAAGAAGTAGTGGATGAGATAGATGTCGAGCGTTCTCTTGCCTGTAATAAGCAGGAACTTGTTGATACGGTTGGGTAGTGTGTAAGTCTTGAAGAAGGTGAAGACCAAGATGATTCCTGTCAAGTAGGTAACAATACGGAACAGGTTGAAATGGTTGGCCATAAGAGGCGTGCTGAAAATGTTGAATAGCAGGAATATGACAATACAGGCCGCCATATACCAGCGATGATGCAGGAAACGCTCAAAGTGGGTATAATGCTTTTTGGCCATAATGCCTAATACGAAAAAGAGAAAGAATCCCCAGTAACTCATTCCCAGTACCTGTTTTACATCAATACTGAAGGGTAACTTGTCGTAAACAGACGGAACGGAAAAAAGAAGGTAGCAGAGTGCGCCTATGCCTAATAGCACAATGTCCTTTACAGTATCGTTGCATCTGAACAGGTGAAGGACGAACTCTATGACGGCATAAAAGACAAAGAACACAAAGAGCGCATAGGTAAACCAGTGGAACCAGACGTCCTCCAGGCTGTCGTGCATGAAAGTACGGCCATTATACGACGGATGAACATAGAGTAATACCAATAGGAAAATGGTGGTTGGCAAAGCTATGGCGGTGAACTTCTTTTTTATGACAGAGGCCAGGTGACTCCCGTTCCAGACAGTTCCTGCCTTATAGGCAAAAAGACCGCTGACGAAGAAGAATGGAGGGTTGCGGAATTCAAACAGGATGGGCTGGAATGACGGTATGTCATCTTGTATGCCAATGCAAAAACCTGCTACATGGCACATGACAACTGAAAGAATCAGGAAACCCTTGAGCGCATCAATGAACTCAATTCTTTGGGGTATGGGAGAGGGCGTATTATTTTCCATATAATCGATGTAGGATTTTGATACAATAGGTCAGCCACTTACGGCTTTTGGCGTTTTCAATAAGCCCCATGAGCCTATACATGGTGCTCTGGTCTAACTTGTAGAGTGTCTCATAGTCCTGGATAGCTCCGGAAGGCAATACTTCTTCAACGATTTGACGGTGCTCCTGCAATCTCCGTTCATTATAGGCATTGCTGATACCGTCAGGCTCTCTTCGGCAGATGATGTTGTCAACCAACTGTACACTGCACTTCTCAACGCATATCTTCTGAATATAGAATTTCACATCTGCCACCAGTCTGAGCGATTCGTCATAAGGACTGTTGTCAAATAACTGTCTCTTAAAGAACGTGCTCTGATGGGGAAGGGTATGATGAACGAATGTCAGCATGGAGAGACGCGAGGGGAGGATGGTGGCAAATCCCTGCTGAGTCTTATCGTTGAAATGGTAGTCTCTACCGACAATCAGATCTGCTGTCAGGTCCTTTGATGCAAGGTCTTCCAGTATCTTCTCGTCGTAAAAGCAGTCGCCGGAATTCATGAAGTTGAGATAATCACCATGTGCCTGGGCAACACCCTTGTTCATGGCGTTATAGACCCCTTTGTCTGGTTCAGAAACCCAGAAAGTAAGTTGCTTGTCATACTCTTTCAGAACGTCTGCACTTCCATCTGTGGAGCCTCCGTCTATGACAATGAACTCGAAATCACGGAAAGTCTGGTGGATGACGCTCTCAATGGTCTTGCGTAACCCATCCTTGTTGTTGTAGTTGACGGTAATAATGGAGTATTTCATTTCTTTCTGATGTTTTTAATTCTGTAAAGTACGTCTTTGGAGCCCTTGGCAAAGAGCATGGTGGCCGTGAGGTCCAAGGTCAGGAATATCAGCATGCCTACTATGGCGTAGAGTGCCCATTGAAGGATGCTTTCGTAGGGATTGATGGGTATGTAGCGGATGATGAATACTGACGTGAAGAAGGCAAAGGCAGAGATGGCATAGTTGCGTAGTACACCCTTCCAGTAGATGCTGACGGGTTCTTTCAGGCCAGAGGTAAACAGGTAATAAGGCTTCCACAGTACAACAATAGCCAAGAGGCTCACTATCTTACCCAGCAGGATGCCGATGATGCCCCACATCATACCACAGACGATGGTGATGGACACGTTGATAATCAGCTCTGCCCAGGCTGACCACACATCAGCATAGAGACCGTGAGCATAGTTGAAGCTGTCAACGGAATTGCGTGAGTTGGTAATGTAGATATAGATGATGAGCATAATCAGGATGCGATGATCCATGATGTACTCAGCTCCTAACCAGTGAGCAATGAACGGTTCTATAAATGCATAAAGCGAGAAACTCAGGATGGCTGCTATGGTATGCTGGATGGTGGTGTATTCCCAAAACACTTTCATCATGTTGGGCTTGTTGCCCTCGGCCACCAAGTTGCCTACACTGGCACCTACACTGCCTGTAACGGCAGAGAACAGGGAGATGAGTTTGGAGATGATAATCATGTAGTTACCATAGAAGGCAACCATTTTCAGCGAGACAAAGAGGAAAATGAACAGTTCGTCGCTCTTGACCAATACAAAGTCCTTGATCTTGTGGATGAAAACTTGCTTGGTCTTGACCATAATCTCAGGATAGTCCTTCAACAGCAGCTTGCCCTGCCGCTTGTTGACCTGAAGCCAGGGATACTCCCTGTTAATCTTCCAGTTGAGGATGATACAGCCAACAATGCCGAAAAGGAACTCAACAGCTACCCAGACATAGAGGTTCTTATACGTATAGGCAAGGAATATCTGCAGGATTATCTTGAAGATATTGGCTGACTGGAAATAAATGGCCACCAGATAGTTCTTCTGGTCGGCAGTCAGCAGGATTTGCCGGTAATTGATGAAATAGCCGATAAGGGCGGAACCCAAGATGGAATAGAAAGCGAAATAGACGATGCCTAAGCCTAACTCTGAGCTGGCAAAGATGAAGGGGAAGAACAGGCTGATTAGAATGCCTCCGCAAAGGATGATGGAACCAATCCAGTTGTAGAGATAGCCTAAGACGGAAAGAATTTCCTGTATCTTCTGGCGGTCATCAGTCTGAAGGGGCTTGAACAGGAAATAGCCTATACTGGCAGTAATTCCTAACTCTGCAAGATTCAGGTAGCCTAAGATGTTGCCTAACGTACCTGTCAGGCCAATAAACTCTGTTCCTAAGTTGTCGAGGAATATTTTACGGGAAAAAAAGGCCAAGAACAAGGTAAGGAAGTAAAAAATGATATTTACTTCTGCATTTAATATGCTCTTGTGTGTCCTTTTACCCATAAACTAACGAATCATTTGTTATGTGTGGTATGAAGGAAATCCTTGTTCTTCAGGCTAATCTTGCTTAGATTCTTCATCATCAGCCATGCAAGACGTGGGAAATCTTTCAGACGGCTGAAAACAGAACGGGTACGCATTTCTGCTGGCATAGCAATGAAAAGTGCCAGACAGAGCATGCCGAACAATACCCACCACTTGAGAGAATAGAACAGGAAGGAGAGGGGAGTAAGCAGGGCAAGAATCGTAGAGAACAGACTGAAGCCACCTGTCAATAGCAATAGAATAGAACGGGGAATCAGTGCCTGCTGGATGGTTTTGTCAATGTAGTTGATGTTACCCTTCATGATAGCCTTTGGCAGGTAAGGCAGCATAAGGAATAGTGTCTGAACCTGTCCACTCATCCAGCGAAGACGCTGGCGTTGGAAATTGTTGCTGTCACTAACCTTTTCGTCATAGACTGGAATGTCATTGACAAATTTGACGAAGATGTTTTCTTTCATGAGTAATGCTTCCAACTCACGGTCTTCAACAGCAGAACACAGATGATTGACATGCTCATGGAACCACAGGTAGTCAAAACACATGCCAGAGCCAATGAGTGCAGAAGACAATCCTATGGCGTTATGAGCCCTACGGAAAAGACTATTGTTAATCTCCTCACTGACTCCATCCAAGACGGCAATGTCGTTATCAGAGTTCTTTGCACACCGGTGGCATTGGATGGCCTTGTAACCCTGTTGGCAGACTTTGTTCAGCTGTGTCAGGAAATCTGGTCTTACCACATTGTCTGCATCCATAATCACTACATAGTCAAAAGGTTCCTTACTCCTTTCCTCCTTACTCCTTCTCTCCTCAAAAAACTCAATGGCATATTGCAGTGCCTTGGCCTTGGAACTCTTCTCGAATGTAGGTTGGAGCAGGGTGATGGGGAGTGAGGCCAATAAGTCATTGGTCTCTGGTTTCATGTGGTCGGAAATAACCGCTACATGATATTTTTCTTCTGGATAGTCTGATTGCAGGAATGTACGAACGGAATTGACTATGACTGCATCTTCATGATAGGCTGGGTAAAGCACGAGGAAGGTGGCTTTGAGCTTTGAGCTTTGAGCTTTGACCTGTGGTCGAGTCTGCTCACACTTAGCAGAATCCAAGTAAACTTGACTCTGCCTTCGCTTAATCGCAGCCTTGAGCTCTGAGCTTTGGCCCTTACTCCTCAATAACGATACAAAGGCAAAGAAGCAAACATACACGACCGAACCTGCTATGATGAGCCACAGCAAGATGTCAATGATATGTATGACGGTCCAGATCATGTTTTCTTGGTTATGTTCTTGCTCTTTGTTCCTTGTTTCTTGCTCCCTTGAAAAAACCTAATAGGGCTAAACAGAGAGGAAAAAAGAATCGAGGGCGCCTTAGCAAATGCTTTGTTCCAATTCTTATCAACTAAATAGTCAGGAGTTGCTAAGGCAAAGACAAACATGATAATGGCAAAAATAGCCCACCACTTAATGGCCAGGGTAAAATAGATGAGTGGCATAATGATACTCATGAAAACAATGATGGCCATCATGATGGTACGTGGAAGCAATGCCCATTGAATAATCTTGTCTATCCAGCCATAATAGCGGTTGAAAATGGCCATGGGAAGGAACCGGATGTTCTTAAGGAGCGTCTGATACTGGCTCATTGTCCATTGGGCACGCTGGTCGTTGAAATCTTTGCTTTCACGGGTCTTCTCATCATAGACAAGAATATCGTCAAAGAAATCCACAAAGATATGTTGGCGAAGGAGTAATGCTTCCAAATCTTTGGTATATTCCTTTGACTTGATCTTGAAGATGTTTTCCTTGAACCAACTGAACGACATGGCGTGTCCGGAATCTGACAGTGCCGATGATAATCCAACAGTGATATGACCACGTCTGAAAATGGTGTTGTTAATCTCCTCAAAGACTGCATCCATGTGTGCAATAGCAGTATCGCGGTTTTTGGACAAACGGTGAGCCTGTATTGCCTTGGTACCCGAAACTTCGTAAGCATCGTTGATTTCATGCAAGAATTCCTGATCAACAATAGTGCCGGCATCCAGTACAACCACAACATCATAAATCTTGAACTGTGGGAGGTTATTGATAGCAAACTGTAATGAACGTGCCTTGGAACTGTTCTCAAAGTTAGGAGTCAACAGGGTAATAGGATACTGAGCCAGACGGAAGTTGGTCATCTCATCCTCATGGTCGGAAATGACTGTAACGTCGAAAAGTCGTTGAGGATAGCTTTGGCTGAGTACTGCCATCACGGTTTCTATGGTGCCCTTGCAACCGTGATAGGATGGAATAAGCACGACAAATCGGTTTTGACGGCGAGCCTTAGGAATATTCGGATGCCGGCTAAACAATCCTGCAATGGTAAATATGGTCAAGTAGAGTACTGTTACTGCAACCAAACCAAACAAAACCCAGTCAATGATATATAGTATTAACCAATAATCCATATTATTATAGTTTGATAAAGTGATAAATACCTTTGAAAACAGCTTTTGTCAAGTCCTTTTTCCCCTGAACAAAGTATTTTATCATGTCTTTGTTACCTGCAATCAATATGAGGTAAAGATAGGACAAATATTTATCCGGCGCATTGACATTCCGTTTGGCAAAAAGCAGCCGGTTACGAGTGATATAGAAGGTGCGAAGAGGACTGTTCTGTCCTGTTGCCTGACTCTCCTTATGAAAGATGGTGAACGTAGGTTCATACCAAATCTCATAACCTGCACGACGCATCATCATGGACCAGTCAAGCTCTTCATAGTATAGGAAATAGTCTTCTGGCATGAGCCCAGCCTTCTCAATCACTTCCTTTTTAACCATCATAGCAGCTCCATGAGCGTATGGAGTAGGGTGGGCTTCATTATATTGCCCCTTGTCCGACTCTCCAAAACCAATGGGACGATTACGTATCGTGATGCTACTTAATGGAGTGTAGCCTGCAAACTGAATAGGAGCATCGTCCCATGCAAAACGTATCTTGGGACATACTGCACCGATATTTGGATTGCTTTTAAGTCTTTTTATCAGCGAGTCAATTCCCGCACCTCGTACCTCGTACCTTGCACCTCGAAAAAAGAGGGTATCATTGTTAACGAAGAACAAATAATCTCCCAGAGCAGCCTTGATTCCAAGATTATTTCCTCCAGCAAAGCCTAAATTCTTGTTGCTGCGAATAACCTTGACTTGAGGATATCGTTCAGAAATGACAGAAGCTTCGTCTTCCCTGGAAGCATTATCTACCACAATCACCTCTAATGAATACTCATCGAAGGGGATGGTATCAATTAATGCGCAGGTATCATTTAGCCCATTGTAATTGACTGTGATGATAGAAATATCAATCTTCACACCCGTGATGCTTTCTTCTTTTCTAGCTTCAAGCGCTTTCGTTCTTCTTGTTCAGCAAATAATTGCTCTTCATATTGTACCCATTCGTCTTCAAAGTATGGTAATGCATAAACCAATGCTAATCCGCCATAGAATATGAGACAGTTAGGGAACTGCATCAATACTTGGTTACCATAACCTCCTAATTGCAGGGCAACAAATCCACAACACAAGCCTGCTCCTACACCTCGTAGTGAGGGACTTTTTAGTGTGAAAAATACGACACAACAGGCACCAATCAACATGACGGCGGTTGTTATTAAGAACAATGTGATGCCTATCGCTCCAGTTCTTAACCATATAAATACATATTCTGAGTCTGGAGCTATAGTGGCCATTTTCCAATACTTATTGTTTGTTGGTACATTTTCGTATCCCATACCAAGGCCAATACCCCAAGGAGCTTCCTTCATGTATTTTTTCATGGTTTGCTGATTAATGGAACGAACGGCTGTAGATGCGTCATTCCTGTCGAATGCGGATCGCATACGACGGATTTGCTGATTACCCTCGCCTATATTTGTAAATGCCAGTATAAAGACAAAAATAGCAAATAAGACTGTTACAGAAACTGCAATTTTCACATTCTTCGACAGTACGATATAAGCCATGACTCCTGCAAAGAAGCAGAAAATAGCCGTTCGAGTGCCAGATGGGAACATGGCCCACAGACAGGCAAATCCAACGATGGCAAAAAAGATCTTATGCCTTTTAATCTTACTGGTTAGGGCAAATATAAGGAATGCGACAGACGTTGATGCAATTCCGATACCAAATGAGGCAGCATCACTATAGATAGAGTAATAACGAACGAGTGAACCTCCTTGAAGTATATGTGTTGCACGACCGCGCCCCCAAATCCAACTGCTCTCAGCCGCTGTAAAACCTATGTTTTTTTGTTTCCAAACCCAGAAACATGCAAATAAAGACAAAGCACCCCATATAAAAAGGTAGTTAATAAGTTTCTTCGGGTCAGTAATATACAAAATATAAACCATAAAAGCATATAGTAGCTGAAATGCCATCATGCGTGCTCCAGTGTACCATGCTCCAATATTAATGCCTAAATCACAGGTGTCGTTTAAAACTTCAAGGGTGCAAAAACCACACCAAATGAGTAGCACATATAACATGATATTACCTGTGCGCTCCATTTTTAACTCATTTACTTCAATAAGAGCTAAAATAAGAAGTACAATTTCTAACATCTCATTTGGTGCAGATGTTGGAATGGGCAAGGTTATGTCTTTCATTTGAATGAAATAATTGACAATACATAATGCCCAGAAAAGTAACATCCTGAAACGGAAGGCGAAGATAATAATCAAGATAACAACAGGAATAGAACAAACTAATGCTAATCCTGTGATGCCCATGGAATAGAACTCGTATAACGCCAGCAAAAACAGGAGAAAGAGTAATAGGACTCTTCCTCCATGATTTTGTATATAGCTTTTATAATTCGTTCCTGATACGACCATTATTGTGCGTGACTATTTTCGGTTGCGGTCAGACCTAACTGAGAAATGCGATAGACAAAATTCTTAAACTTGGTATAAGGTGGCAACTGACCAGTAAACTCCTCGACCGCATAGCGGCTAGCTTCTGTCAGATACATGTAGAGCGTATCCTTATTCTCTAATTGACCTTCCAGTTCCTTCAGTGCTTTCTGGTCAACATCTTTCCATGTACGGTTAGCGCGTGTCACCATCAGATTTACCGTACCCATGTTCAGTAGGGCTGGAGCGATGGAGTTGTCGTTCAAATTGGGATATTCAACAATGGCTATTTCATCGGGCAAGATGTCTGCACAAAGGTCCTTGATGCTTTTTGCCATGATGTACCTACTGTCTTCAGCCAAGAAGTCCTCATCGTAGGTCAAACGGCGAACCTGAAGACCGATGGAAATCCAGTAGTTTTCCAGTTCTTGGGCCAAATAGCTCTTTCCGTTGGCTGCGTCAGTCGAAAGAAGATTGAGCACATTTTGCTGTCCCTCTTTGAAATGAGGAAGCAGTGCTTTACTGAGCTGACGCAACGCCATATCGGAAATAGTTTTGTTATAGCGGCGATAACGTAAATTACTCTCCTTCGGGAAGCAACCCATAACTGGAATCTTAGTAATTCGTTCAGAACGCATACGGTCACGAAGGGTACGATCGAGCAACTCGATGATGAAGAAGTAGAGTGCCGTCAGCATAAAGGTAAGCAGGAAAGCACCTAACAAAATCATCATTCGGTTGGTCGGCTGGGCATTCAGCGGGAACATGGGCGGATTAAGAATGCGAAGTGAGGCCGTACTCATCTGCAGATTACGCTGGCGGAGACGGGCAGCATTCAATGCCTTCAGCATTTCCATGTAGTTACCCTCGATAAAACCGATATGCCGGTCTTTACGATCAATGGTAGCACCAATTGGTGCATAGTATAGATATTGTTTCTCCAACTTTTGAGCCATAATATCTTGAGCGTTCATCATGGCCTTTGCTTTCTCCAACATGAGAACTTGCTCTAACCAACTGTCAATCATCTTATTGGCTTTAACACCTGTCTCGGTATTAAATGATGCGGCCTCAATATCTCTTGTCAAGGCTCTTACACGACCTGTGGCATCCTGTAGGTCTTGCTGGGCTTTTGCTAATTCTTGCTGTGACTCTGTGTCAGCGCCGCCATTTTCACTGCTCATCAACTGCAAGTTGGAGATTCGCGACTGAATACGTGAGATGTCACGGACACTATTCGTAAACTCTCGGTTTGAGCGGATAATCTGAGCACGATTACCTAACTGACGCTCCAGATAATCCATGAGAGCTTTTGTCGTGGTGTAATTCATCATCTGGTCGTTCTCAGCAGTTTGCTGATTAGCCTGCAGGTTGGCAATCTGCTTGGTCTGTTCGCCATAGTTAATGATTCGCTTGGATACATTATAGCGAATAAGGTCATCCTCTGCATTGGTCAGGATTCTGTAAAGACGAGCGACTTCTCTTTCAAAGAACTTGATGACATTGTTGGTCTCTCCGAAACGGATACTCTCGTACTGCTTCTTGAATACTCCGTTCAGAATATCCAATGTGTTATAGGCGATACCCGGGTCATTGGCTGAGTAGGCAATATCAATAATATCACTATTATTAAGTTGTAATACCTTAAGGCGGCTCGTGATATTATTGATGCCAAAATAAGGATGGTAATTCAGAAGACCAAAGAGGTAGTTGTCCTGCATCGGTTTCTCGTATGCCTTCAGATTGGCGTATGTCTGGTTCTCGCTGTTGTGTTTGATGAGTGCCTTTACTTCCGCAGGAACCGTAGCATTCAACTCACGGAAATGCTCTGCACTGATGTAGTTGTTATCCTTATTGGGATTACCGTACATCATGCAGCGGGCAAACAAACGAAGAGCCACCTCATGGACGGTGTTATCTGTAGTAATCAGCAACATGAGGTTGGTGATATTGGTTTGTGAGTTTCCACCAACAGCACCAGTTCCTTCCATGTTATAACCGGTAATCATACCAGTATAGATGGTGGTATTGGTATCATAAACACGCTCCATGTGGCGCGTTAAAAACCAAGCCACGATGATTGCAATCAGTGGCAAAATAACAAGATACCAACGAATCTTGTATAAAAAACGGACTAAATATCTGAATGTATCCATAATGTGAAATCTCTATTGTTATTTTTTCTTTTTTTTGGCGTCTCTCTCTGCCTTTCTCTTGGCATCTCTTTCTGCCTTTTCGATTTTGGCTATTTTCTTTTGCTCTTCTTCATTCTCACGTTTGATACGCTTCTCCAATGCTTTCTTCTCGCGTTCTAACTGACGCTGGGTCTTGGTGATCTTTTCGTCAAGGGTTATTTCTGTCGTGGAGTTCGTCATAATTGGGGTATGAGTGAGAATCTCAAGCGTTAGAATGTCTGTTACTACTTGAGTTTGAAGTGCCTGATATTGAGTGACAACACCCATCTCATGTTGTTTAGTATAAGCAAAGTCCTCAATATTCATTTCACCTTGATGGAACTGCTCCTGATTGAGCTGACCAGCACCTTGATAGATAGCTGCTGCCTCACCAGCAGTTTTAAGCAAAACCAAGTTGTTGGTTATTTGTGCATACAGTGTACCTATCCGAAGTTTTAGTTCATCGAACGCCTGATTCCTTTTGTAACGTTGCATTTCTGCTTCAAGTTTTTTGCGCTTCACAGCAGCGCCCAGATCAAGTATGTCTTCCAATGGTACGCTGATATTAACGCCAACGTTCCAATAGTTTTGTTCACTTCCTTGGAACTGGTAAATCATCGTGCTATAAGTGGAAGAATTATTTCCCCACATATCGGCTTTTCCGTAGCTGTAACTGGCATGTCCATAGACATATGAGAAAATATGCCGCTTTTGCTTGGCTACCTGGGCAATGGCTAATTCATGAGCCTTGATTTCTTGTAATATCTGAGGATTCTCCTTTGCATTCTCGAATAATACAGATAATGGCGGTAAATGGAATGTAGAGAAATTAATCTCACTGGTTTCACTGGAATCAAAGAATCCAGCGCTAATGCCGCTGTTCTCATACTGCGCAGAGGCAGTACTGGCAGCACCAAGCATGATTGATAGAAGTATATACCTTACTTTTTTCATTATAGTTTTTTAATTATACGTTTTCTTTTTGAATAAATGCAGTTAATGTCCGGAAGATAATCTTCATGTCAAGGGCAAAGTTGTACGTCTGGCCATATATGATGTCCAACTGTTTGCGCTCTTCGGCCGACATGTTGCCGCCCTTGCCGCGTTCCTCAACTTGCCAAAGACCCGTCAAACCTGCCGGTGCCATGAAACGGTCAATACTGGTGTCAACAGTCAACTTCTCTGCCTCGTATAACGGGAGGGGGCGGTTGCCCACAATTGACATGTCACCTTTCAGAATGTTGAAGAGCTGTGGAAGCTCGTCGATACTGTATTTGCGGATGAAACGGCCTACCTTGGTAATTCGGGGGTCGTTCTCTACCTTAACAAACGCATTGTTGATTTCCTCTTCTTTCTTTTTGTTGAAGTCACTTTCTGCAACGACAAAGTCATCACCTACCAGCATGATTTCCTCGTCGCTGATCATCATCTCCGACTCCATACCCATATCGAACATCTGCTGCTCTGCCTCTTCGCCGAGCGGAGATGTGATGACGGTTGACTTCGTATCTTCTTCCTCTTCTTTCTCAGCATACTGGTTGTGGCCTTTACTTACCTCCTTGAGGCGTTGCTCGGCATCTACATACATGCTGCGGAACTTCAAGAAGTCAAAGATGGTGTAGTTGGTGCCGACACGCTTCGATTTGAAGACTACCGGTCCTTTACTCTCCAACTTGATAGCAATGGCGGTAATGATGAATATCGGCGAAAGGAAGAAGATGGCCATTGCGGAAACAATGATGTCGAATGCTCGTTTCCAAAGAGGAATCTTAAACTTCAGTATCTTGTATTTGGCATTCTGGTTGTTAAAGAGAATACTCTCTCTTGCCGAAATAAACTGAACTTTCTTGTTTAGCTCTGTGATGGAAGCTTCCTTATTAATGGTATCATTAATACCACATTTCTGATACACCTTGCGTTCTTCATCGCTCAGTTTGTCTGTCAGGAGTATGATATAGACTTCCGGACAGTTCTTACGAAGGTAAGTAATGGCGGTAATGTCTTCATTGCGAATGTTTTTCTCAAAGAAGACAATGAAGTGCTCATTGGGAATGCGTGGCGTACAGGCAGATGCTGCATCTTTATAGGCAGTCGTCATCTTTACTGACTGCCCGGGAATATATTTCAGGCGCTCTTGCGTCTTTTCATTATTTCCTAAATATACAACACCTATCATAATAAAATAAGGTAAGTTTCAGATTACGGATTAGGGATTACAGATTACTTTTTCTTAACTTCACGTTAATTGGGAAGAATCTTCTTTACTCTGATCTTCAGTTCCATCGGGTTGAATGGCTTGACAATGTAATCCACTGCACCAATCTCCAACAGACGGATGCGCTCGCTGGTAGAGTCTTCGCTTGATAGCATGATGACTGGAATATGACGGAACAGCTCGTTCTGTTTAATCCATTCCAGGAAGTCGTCGCCACGCATTCCTGGCATACGGATATCAGAAATGATAAGGTCGGGCGTGTTGCCGGCTTGGAGCCACTTAACACCCTGTAAACCGTCAGGTAACCACTGAACGTCATACTCACTCATGAGATAGATAGAGAGCACCTTTGCAATGGTCTCTTTGTCGTCCAAAATTAGAATTTTCCTTTTCATATATGCATATAATGTTCGTTCTAAGTTGCAAAGGTAAGCAAAAGTTTTTAATTGTAGTCAAATAATGATAAAAAAATCTCGAAAAAGTGCAAAAAAATGACTTTTCACAATTTTTTTAGGGAAATTCATGGTGATAATCGTATTATAATTAGTTTGGAAACATTTAATGATTATGGCAAACAGATATTTATTAGGTTTCGATGTCGGCAGTTCATCTGTCAAGGCATCTCTCGTTAATGCCGATACCGGCAAGTGTGTTGCAACGGCTTTCTATCCTGAGAAGGAGGCACCCATCATGGCAGTGAAAGCCGGATGGGCTGAGCAGGACCCTCAGATGTGGTGGGACAATGCTAAGTTAAGCCTGAAAAAGATTATGGCAGATGCCGGTGCAACGGCAGAAGAGATAAAGGCCATTGGTATTTCTTATCAGATGCATGGCCTTGTTTGTGTTGATAAGAATCTTAAGGCGCTCCGTCCCAGCATTATCTGGTGTGATTCCCGAGCTGTACCTTATGGTGAGAAGGCGTTCAAGGAACTGGGCGGTGACCAGTGTCTCAGCCATCTGCTGAACTCACCAGGAAACTTCACGGCAGCCAAGTTGGCATGGGTAAAGGAAAATGAGCCTGAGACCTACGAGAAAATCTACAAGATTATGCTTCCTGGCGATTACATTGCCATGCGCCTCTCAGGTGTTGCCAATACCACGGTGAGCGGCCTTTCTGAAGGCATGTTCTGGGATTTCAAGGAGAACCGCGTGGCAGACTTCCTGATGAAGTATTACGGCTTCGATGCATCGCTCATTGCTGATATCGTTCCGACGTTCAGCGTTCAGAGCGAGGTTTGTGCTGAGGCTGCTGCCGAACTGGGTCTGAAAGCAGGGACACCGATTACATATCGTGGTGGAGACCAGCCGAATAACGCCCTTTCGTTAAATGTTCTCAACCCAGGCGAAATTGCTGCTACAGCAGGTACGTCGGGTGTTGTTTATGGCGTGCTGGGTGATGTCAACTACGATCCGAAATCACGTGTCAACACCTTCGCGCATGTCAATCATAGTGCAGAACAAACCCGCCTCGGTGTTTTACTTTGCATCAACGGTACGGGCATCCTGAATGCGTGGGTACATCGTAACATCACTCCTGATGTGGGGTATGCAGAGATGAACGACTTGGCAGCTACGGTACCCATTGGCAGTGAAGGCGTGACCATCATTCCTTTTGGCAATGGCGCTGAGCGCGTTTTGGAGAACAGAGAAATAGGTTGCTCCATCAATGGCGTGAACTTCAATAAGCATTCCAAGGCTCATTTGGTACGTGCTGCGCAGGAGGGAATCGTCTTCTCGTTCTGTTACGGCATGGAGATTATGCAGCAGATGGGAATGGATATCCGGAAGATTCATGCAGGCAAGGCCAATATGTTCCTTTCACCGCTCTTCCGCAACACGCTGGCTGGTGTCAGCGGAGCTACCATCGAACTTTACGATACCGATGGCAGCGTAGGTGCAGCCAAAGGAGCTGGTATAGGTGCAGGTATCTACAAGGATAACAATGAGGCATTCGCCACCTTGGATAAGCTGGAGGTTATTACTCCCGATGAGGCACATCGTGTTGACTATCTGGCAGCCTATGCCGCATGGAAAGAAACGCTTAATAATAAAATATAGATTGTCAAATTATAAATAGAACAGAAATCAAAATGAGTAAAGAGTATTTTCCGTTTACCGGTAAGATTCCTTTCGAAGGAAAGGACAGTAAGAATGTAATGGCATTCCATTACTATGAGCCCGAGAAGGTCGTAATGGGAAAGAAGATGAAGGACTGGCTGAAGTTCGCTATGGCTTGGTGGCACACACTGGGTGGCGCTTCTGCTGACCAGTTCGGTGGTCAGACCCGTAGCTACGAGTGGGACAAGGCTGCTGATCCCGTTCAGCGTGCCAAAGACAAGATGGACGCCGGCTTTGAGATTATGGATAAGCTGGGCATTGAGTATTTCTGCTTCCATGATGTCGATCTCGTCGAAGAGGCTGACACTATTGAGGAGTACGAAGCCCGCATGAAGGCAATCACCGACTATGCTCAGGTGAAGATGCAGCAGTTCCCCAACATCAAACTGCTTTGGGGTACCGCTAATGTCTTTGGCAACAAGCGCTATGCAAATGGTGCTTCCACCAATCCCGATTTCGATGTTGTCGCTCGCGCCATCGTTCAGATTAAGAACTCCATCGATGCTACTATTAAGCTGGGTGGTACCAACTATGTATTCTGGGGTGGACGTGAGGGCTACATGAGCCTGCTGAATACCGACCAGAAGCGCGAGAAGGAGCATATGGCTACCATGCTGGGTATGGCTCGTGACTATGCCCGTGCCAAAGGATTCAAGGGTACGTTCCTCATCGAGCCAAAGCCCATGGAGCCTTCCAAGCACCAGTATGACGTCGATACAGAGACCGTTATTGGCTTCCTGAGAGCTCACGGTCTGGACAAGGACTTCAAGGTGA
>JAEEGL015174831.1_pt1 | contig 20601 bp, 20 predicted proteins | sample 9134231 | NCBI WGS metagenome assembly JAEEGL01 (sample SAMN16246548, study PRJNA631951) | gut metagenome | biome: gut microbiome; feature: rumen; material: fiber-attached | host: Bos | place: Iran: Karaj | collected 2018-10
AACTCGCCGGTATCACCAAACACGTTACTCCACACACCATGCGCCATTCCTTTGCTACTGACCTCTTAATCAACGGCGCCGATCTTCGTTCCGTTCAAGCTTTACTCGGCCACTCTAATATCGCCACCACCCAAATTTACACTCACGTCACCGACCAACACTTACGAGAAGTACACGAAAAATTCCACTCCGAAACCAACTAGAAATTCAGAAAATCAATCGTAATTAAAACTGGCAAAGCATTACCCAGCACAAACACCATGATATAAGCCATCACTAAAAACGGCCCAAAATGCAAAACGCTATTTTTAGTACTGATCACCGTTGGAAGCATAATCAAGTCACCAAGTAAATTCGCAAGGAACATTGCCCAAAGCGACAGCCACCAATCACCTATCGCCAATGCAATTGCAAGCGCCAAAATCCAGTCACCCCCACCCATCAGTCTCTCATGCGAAACTTTATAAATCATATAACACACCCCGGCTAATATCAGTACACCAAAGCCAGCACTATAAAGTCCACCAATCCAATCCTCGCCAGTTACATAAAGTCTTACCTCCTTACAAGCCAAAATTGCCGCACCGAGGATATTAGAAACGATTAAAAGCGACACTGGCAATTCCCCCCATTTCGCATCATATACCGCCAAAATCCCCATCACTACCAAAATCGCCAAAACTCCCACCATCTCCCCCAACTTCAAATAAATCGCCGCCGCGTCAATTGAGAGCAAAATATCCCAGTTGTTGATAATTGGAATAAGATAAGCCCAGCCAGCCAAAGCAAACGCTGCACCCATACCAACTTCGCTCAAAATCTCCGCCGCCCCAATCGGCTTATGGCATTTGCGGCATTTACCCCTAAGCATCAACCACGAAATCACCGGAATATTGTCATACCATTTCAACTGATATTTACAATGCAGACAAATAGATCTCTTCCCCAAATCCTTTTGTTTTTCAATTTTATAACGCCAACGCCATGCCTGGCAACAAGCAAACGACCCTGTCACCGCCCCCATCATAAAAAGAAAAACCAATATCATTACGTTCATACTTGTATCTACATCCATAACTATATAATACCATAACCATCTTTTCTAAATGATATAATTAATCCATATGAAGAAGAAACGAGGTATCATACTAGATATTGTTCTAGTTCTAATCGCAATGATAGCCTCTTTTTTGGTTCGTTTACCATCCGCATATAAAGACCCCGAACGTTTTTTTAACACATCTCTAAATTCCGACGAGCCAACTGCCGAACTCATGGACGAATTCTTTACAGATGAAGATAATCCCTACCTAATAGACCCAGATTCTTACTACTACGCCAAACAGACAACCGAGCTAATTCATGAGTCATCTCTGTTCTCCAACTTTGGCAAATATAATCTTCTTGCCTTCATTACCGCCGCCACTTATAAGTTCCTTAATATTTTTGCAGAAATATCACTCGAGACCATTATAGTTTACATCGGCCCAATTATCTTCTCGCTCTCGTGTATTCCAGCATATATTTTTATCAAGAAAAAGACCAATCGTCTTGGCGCCTTCACTGCCGCATTACTCATTGGGATCATTCCTATTCTAGTAAGTTTTTCAACAACAGCGCGCTTCGATACAGATATCCTCCTCACGCTACTTCCAACCACCATGATTCTTTCTTTTATCCTCGCCATCGAAGCAAAAACCAACCAAAAAATTATCATCAACCTATCTATAGCTACGCTTAGCTATCTCTTACTAACGTTTACTTGGAGAGATTGTCTAATATATGCCTATCTTGCCATTTTTATCAGCCTCTTAGTTATATTTTCTTCACTAATTAAAGACAAGTTCAAAATCAAAGCTTCCCTAGCCCGTAAAGAAGTAAAAGTTGCACTCATTTTTTCATCTATCCTACTCGTCATCTCGATTATAATGCACAGCCACATCGAACCAATACTTAGCGTCGCCATACCCACAATTTTCGCAAATGACTTTCCGAGTCCCGGAAGCTCAGTCGGCGAACTTCAGCTTTGCCCAATCTATTCTGGCAACCTTCTAGAAATATTAAATATCTCGCACTGCGGTATAATCAATCTTCTCGGCGCCTTTCCACTAATGATTGCCGTAACCAGTCTCGCTATGCTATTTGTCCAACGAAGTTTCCGTCTCTTCAAAAAACATCATCCAAGCCAAGATTCCCTATTCCTCACCAACACTGTGCTATCCATCTGGTTCTTCATTGGGTTTTTTAGCGCTATCTTAGGAATGAGGTTTATTAAAAACGCTGCTATACCTGCAGCCCTACTTGCTGGCCTCGGAATCGGAATCCTCTATAAAAAATTCCGTACATCCCGTCGTGGTAAGATTCTCATTCTCTTTAGTTGGGTTCTAATCTGTCTACCTAGCCTCCAAAGCTACGCCGCATCACGATCTTCTCTCCCATCTTTTGACGATGCAATTCAAGAAGCTTCTATTTACATGAACAATAACCTCAATCAGGATTACGCCATCGCATCATGGTGGGATCTCGGCTATTTCTATGAATATTATACCAATCTTAAGCCTATTGCCAACGGTGGTACCTATAATAGTCATATCTACTATTGGCTTGCTAACGCTTTCCTTACAAAAGACGAAACACTCTCTGCTAAAATTTTAAAAATGTTAGCAAAATCAAAATTAGAAGCCCCCGAACTAGCAAAATCCATAACCGGAAATTACGCCAAAGGCTCAAAACTTATCAAACATATTCTTCCTATGTCTAAAGATGACGCCAAAAACACTTTGACAAAAGAATATGGTTTTTCAAATCAACAAGCCGACGATTTGCTAAATCTCACACACCAAGACGCAAAAGTTGTAGTTATTCTCACTAAAGACATGCTACGCCTAACAAAGTCCATGACCCATTTTGGCTGCTTAAATTTTGGTAAACAAGACTATCCGCTAGAACCCGCCTGCAATGATCAGAACATTGATCCAGAAAAAAAGGATTTACCATATCTCCTTTTTCGCCTCTTTTATGAAGAAGAAAACACTGAAAATTTCAAACATCTTACCAAAATCAATGACCCACTAAACATTTATTCGTCTAATATTTGGGTCATAAAATAAAAAACTCTTGCAAAAAAATTTTTTTTAGTTTATGCTAAAAGTAAGCATAATTTTAAAGCGCCGCTAAGAAATTAGCGAGCAAAGAAAGGAACAATAATGCAAAAACGTCAAACTAATACAATGAAAGGTTTTACCATCATTGAGGTTGTGCTTGTGCTTGCTATTGCTGGGCTTATCTTCTTAATGGTATTCATCGCGCTTCCAGCTCTACAAAGAAACCAAAGAGACACTCAAAGGCGCGATGATATGTCTAGGTTTATGAGCCAGATCAGCCAATACCAAGCAAATAATAATGGCAAAATACCAGCAGCTACAGACGTAAACTCTGCTACTGCTACTTTCATGGCAAAGTATATGAAGCAAGAAACCGACACAGCAAAAAGCGAATTCTTAGACCCAAGCGGACAGAACTACGTAGTTAAGCACGCTAAAGCCACTGCCGATGGTAGTCTCACTGGAAATGACCTGAAATTTGATGGTAAAACAATTTTCTATAAAACTAACGCCAGATGTGATACTAGCAAAGAAGCATCATGGAAAAAAACAGACAGCGACAGGGAGTTTGCAATACTTATGGTACTTGAAGGCTCCGGTACCTATTGCGGAGACAATAGTTAGTTTCTGACAATAATCTGCTAAAAAATCCTCCTATTAAGGAGGATTTTTAGTGACTCTCAAAAATAAATTTAAATTATTATCACCGCAACAGAAAACCAGATTTCTCTAAGATATAAACGACTACACAATTACGAACATTAGTGCCTACCAGTATCCTTTTACATTTTTTCATCAGTATCACGCGCCTTTGAGTGTCTCTTTGGTTTCTTTTGTAGAACTGGAAGCGCGATGAATACCATTAAGAAGATAAGCCCAACAACAGCAAGCACAAGCACAACCTCAATGATGATCGGAACAAATTACTTCACTGAGCTCACCAATGAGTAAATCGGCAAGAGTGTGCCGCCAATCACAATACCAATAAGTCCAGCCATCACCACCATCAAAATTGGCTCAATCATAGTAGAGATATTTGCAATTAGTTCATCCAATTCATTTTCATAAACCGTCGCAGCTTTTCCAAGCATTTCATCAATTTTACCAGATTCTTCGCCAATCGACGCCATCTGTGGCACTAACGGCAAAATATAATCTCTCCCTTTTAAAGCCTCACTTAAAGGCTTGCCAGCTTTTACCTTCTCCGCTGCAATCATTACCTGTTCCTCCACTACTACATTGCTCGTTGCTTTAGCCGATATATTCATCGAATCAAGCATCGATACACCCGTAGATAAAAGCATTTCCATCGTCCTTGCAAGACGTGACATATAAAGCCTTTGGAACATCTTTTTAAAGATTGGTACATTTAATTTAACCGTCGCAAATGTCTTAATACCCGTAGTTGTCTTGCGAAAGCTCAAAAAACCCCAAACAATCGCGCCAATCACAATCAATACAAGCCACCAAAATTCCCCAAAGAAATCCACTAACTGTACCAAAAAAGCCGTAAGCCCCGGTAGCTCTTCGCCCATATCAGCGTAAAGACTCTTAACCTGAGGCACCACTGCCACCATCATAAATACCAACACAGCAATAATCACCAAGAAAATAATTGCCGGATAAACCATTGCTCCTCTAATCTTTGAAAGCATCGCCGCATCTTTTTCCTGCTGATTCGCCAAACGTTCCAAAGCCACATCCAAAGTACCGCTCATCTCACCTGCTGCTACCAAAGATTGATACACGTTATTAAACACATCTGGGTGTTTTTTACAGGCGTCACTAAGCGATTTGCCAGCCTCTACGCTAGCTAAAAGATCCTCGATCACAGCCTTCATCGGCTTGGACGCAGTTTGCTCCAAAACCGTCTGTAAGCTATTCGAAAGAGGCAACCCCGCACCTATAAGCGTCGCAAATTGACGTGTAAAAATAATTCTATCCTTTGATGGAACCTTGCTCTTTGCCTTAGATAAAAATCCATCCGCGTTTTCGTCAATAATCTTCTCCGGCATATAGCCCTGATCTAGAAGCAACTTACCTGCCGCACGCTCGCTTTCGGCCTGAACACTGCCTTTAACGATCTTGCCAGTTTTAGAATCCTTAGCCTTGTAATTGAACCTCTTCATGCCTAGCCCTTCATCAACCTTTCAAACTCCGCCAAATCAACTGCGTAATCTTTAGCATCTTCGTAAGAGATCGTACCGGCCTGCACCATTTTTACAAGTGTACGATCCATAGTCTGCATGCCTTGAGCTGCCCCAGTCTGAATTACTGTATCAAGCTGATGTGATTTACCATCGCGAATTAAAGATCTAACTGCTGGATTTGCTACCATAATCTCTGCCGCCACTACACGTCCACCATTAATTGCCGGAACTAATCTCTGTGAACAAATCGCCATCAAAATATTTGCAAGCTGCGAGCGCACCTGTGGTTGCTGATGCGCCGGAAAAACGTCAATCATACGATCAATCGATTGCGCCGCCGAGTTAGTATGGAGTGTAGCAAACACCAAGTGGCCAGTTTCAGCAATCGTAATCGCTGCCGAAATCGTTTCGAGATCGCGCATCTCACCAATCAGCACTACGTCCGGATCTTCACGAAGCGCAGATCTAAGCGCCATCGAAAACGAATAGGTATCATAATGCACTTCGCGTTGTACTACTACTGATCTTTGTGACTTATGCGTAAATTCAATCGGATCTTCAATCGTAATGATATGCGTTGCTTTTTCCCTATTAATCTTATCAACCAGCGCTGCAAGCGTTGTAGATTTACCAGAACCGGTCGGACCAGTTACGAGCACTAATCCACGCGGAAAATCAGCAAAAGTCTCCACCACCGGAGGCATTCCAAGCTCAGAAATATTCTGAATCTTATTCGGAATCAAGCGAAACGCCGCCGCAAGATTCCCTCTCTCATGAAAAGCATTCACACGAAAACGTGCTAAATCGCCAAATTCAAAAGAATAATCGAACTCTTTATCTTTAATCAAAATCTTCTGCTGATTCTCGTCCAAGGTAGCAAAAACTAACGATTCTATCATTGCGTTGTTTAACTTTGGCGTGCCAGGAACCGGCGTAAGCGCACCGTCAACTCTTAAGATCGGAGAAAGTCCCACCTGAAGATGCAAATCTGAAGCATTGCGTTTTACGCATTCTTCCAACAAGGTTTCAATTCTTAGAGTCTGCCCACTATTTTCCATAATCCCATTTTACCATAATTAATATTTTTTTAAAACTTATGCTAAATCGCTAGCCACCCTATTCACCTCATCTATAGTCGTAATACCAGAAAGCGCTTTTAGCATTCCGTCTTGGCGCATCGTTACTGTTCCTTTTAGTTTTGCTACCTTCATAATTTCTCCAGCTGTCGCATGCGCTATAATCAATTTTTGAATATCTTCATCCACTTCAATCGTCTCATAAAGACCAGCACGCCCAGTATACCCGCCAGGAGTATCTTTCGTGTCAATACCCTTTACTAATGTATAAGATTTCTGCCCAGCAAGTGGCAAGCCTGGGTAACCTAAACTCTCGCTCACAGTCGCCACATCTTTTGGGTCTTTTGGTAAAATGTCCCCAAGCACCGACATAATCTCTCGTGTTTCAAAATCAGAAGATTGATACGCTTCCCTTTTTTCCGTCACACGTCGCACCAAACGTTGGCCAATCACCGTGTTAAGTGTAGAGGCAATCAAAAACGGTTCGATGCCCATCTCCAAAAGACGTGGCAAAATACCAGCCGCCGAGTTAGTGTGAAGAGTCGAGAACACCAAGTGACCCGTAAGCGCCGCTTGCACTGCCAAATTCGCCGTCTCAGAATCACGAATCTCACCCACCATCACCACATCAGGGTCTTGACGCAAAATCGAGCGAAGTCCAGAAGCAAATGTTAATCCCGCATCCACATTAACCTGGATTTGGTTCACTCCGTCCATCTTATATTCCACCGGATCCTCAAGTGTCACGATGTTAATTTCTTCACTCTTAATTTTCTTTATCAAAGCATAAAGCGTCGTAGACTTACCAGAACCAGTCGGCCCAGACGTTAAGATCATCCCATTTGGCTTACTAATTCCGCTAATCACATCTCTAAGGGCTCGTCCAGTCATACCCATCTTCTCTATATCCATCGTTGTTCCAGTCTTATCAAGAAGACGAATTACCACTTGTTCGCCCCAAACCACCGGCGAAATCGCAATACGAAGGTCGATCTCTTGATCCCCTACCATCACCGTAAACTGACCATCTTGCGGCACGCGATGCTCATCAATCTTCAAATTCGACAAAATTTTAATCCTAGAAACCAAAGCTGGTTCGATTGCCTTCGGAAGTTCCATAATTTGTCTAAGCACACCATCAACACGACATCTGATCACAAGAGACTCCTCAAGCGGCTCAATATGGATATCCGAAGCTTTTGATTTTGCAGCATAATCCAAAATTTGCGTAAGGGCCTTAGAAATTGGCGAATCTTGCGTAATCGTTTTTACGTCAGAATTCTGTCTTTCTAATTCTTCCTCAGTCTTAGTCTGCTTAACCGCCTGTTTAACGCCAGAAAAGTCCGCTTTATATTGATCTAGAACCGATCTAATTCCCTCTTCGGAACTCATTACTGCCCGAATAGTCTTGTGCGTTAAGGTAGAAAGATAATCTGTTGCTTGAATATTTGTCACATCAAGCATCGCTATCGTAAGCCTGCCGTCCTTCTCGCCAAGCGATACCATCATATTTCGCTCTGCGACTTCTTGCGGCAAGCCCAAAAGATCTTCCTGGTCCATCTTCACGCCACGCAAGTTCACATATGGTACACCCATCACGACAGCCGTCGCATGAGCAACTATTTCATCATTAACAACCTTTTTTGCCACCAACGATGCTAATGTTGGCTGATTCATTTGCGCCGCCTCAGCCTGAACCATCTGTACAGCCTCATAGTCAGCCAAACCCTCATCCACGATGAGGTTTACCACCCTTTCTTGTGCTTCTTTCGCTAAGAGCGCCATCGTATACTATTCTCCTACGGGAGTTGGCTCAGGAGTTGGCTCAGGTTCAGGCATTGGGTCAGGTTCAGGCGTTGGATCATTTTTGTCGTTATTACATTTTTCCTGTTCTTCTTCATTGATATAACCATCCCTATCAATATCCTTGCAATTACCTATCCAAATTTCAACCGTCGGATTAATAGAGCTGTAATTGAAAACCTCCGGATCTGGATCCGTTAATACGCTACTTATACTAGATACAGATTTATATTCAACCACTAAATCATCAGGATTTCCAAGCACTGTATTCACTAATGCAAAAGCCGCCACCGTACCTATCGTTGCTATCATTACTGCCGTCATAATATCTGATTGTTTCATTGACTTTTCCTCCCAGCCGAAGCTCTTACTTCTTTAGACATTTCCTCAATCTTTATTGGGTCTATATAATAAGCCATTGCATTAGCCTCAAGCTCAAGCATATTCTCGCTACTCCACTTTATCGATGCCTTATTAATCGCAAACTCACGGATTGATCGTTCTACCTTGTCTAAGACATTCAGTATAGTCCTGCTGCTAGTCTTTAGAGAAAGCGAGACCGGTATCCTATTAAGCCCTTCAATCAACAAATCTTCACCAATTTCATCATTCTGACCACGAGATAATGTTTCTGGCTCCCAACCAGACAAGATAAATAGCTGATTCAAACTAGCAAGCAACGCTTCAGTATTTTCTATCGATGGTAGGGCGTCTGGAATAACACGTAAAGCTGAACAACTCTTTATGGTGTCTAGCCACCAATCTTTCAGCTCATCACTTTCAGCATTCTCATATTGTTCATAAAGATAATCATAATCCATCTTTTCGCCACTATATTCATCATAACAGCGAGATGCCCCATCACGCGCTACCGATTCTAGATTATTATTCTTTGCCATATCTACTAATATTTTATATCTTAAAGTATCACTATCGGTAGAAGGATTGTTATTTGGGTCGCAATTTTTTATTTCGTCGTCAGAATAGAGGCCATTACTCGCCGACGGAGCCGGACATGCCCCAGTAGCCTTGATAACATCATTATATTCCAAAACAGCAGCATCCTTAGCGTCTATAACCTTCATATTAAAAAATATATATTTTACTAACCAAATCGAAAAAACTATGCCTACGCCAAGCACGATAGAAGCGCCTAGCACAGCAAGAAGCATATTTTGTTGTGCCTTAGATATCTTCAATCTCTTACCAACCGCTATTTCCTGAGCCATATCATTCTCCTGTATTTTGCTGATTATTTAAACATGCAGTATCATCTGGAGCACAATCTACAGCCGGTTTAGCAAACATTCCTCCAATCTGTAGATAAGAGTCAGTCATATTCTGTCTACCCGAAGGTGCAATTGCTATCATATGCTTATTTTGGAAAGAAAGCACCTCCTCACTAAGATAAATCGTCGCCTTAAATTTCAACACTAACTTTCCATTTTCATCTCTAGCGTTTTTAGTTTCATCTTCATCTATCACTATCATATCACCAGTCGCAAGATTACAAGTATTATTCGTAATCCATTTCAAGTCTTTTGCTTTATTGCCACCAGTAGCAGTATAAGTAATACATTTACTTTCAAAATGAGGAACACCATTTATGTTACCGCTGGTATCCATCATTCCGTCACTGTACCACTCAGAAAACTTCGGTGTTCGATAGATAATTTCTCTTTCGTCATCATTTATCGACGCTCCATCTTCACTTTCATCCTCACTGCTATTATCTTCCTCCTCCAAGGCAACTTCATTGTTACTCGTCTCTTCCTCCATCTCTTCAGTTGCCCCTTCCTCGTCATTGCGTGACGGATCGCAACCCTTTTTGTCGCGCTCCCAATAAACAACCACACTATCACCATCCTTATACATATTTCCATCCTCATCAGCCTCTACAATACACCTAGTTGGTATCTCAAGATTATTTTTATCCACGAACCTACCATAATCAAATGTCGTTACTAGCATACTCTTCTTAAAAGACTCCAACACGCGATAATCAATATCCGGCTTCTCTCCTGCATCTGCCTGCCCTTCAATCGTAAATGTATTCTCTCCGAGATTAACATCAAGCTCAGAAATAGTAATCTTATCAGCGTTCGTCGGCAAGAGCGTGCCAATAATGCTAAACACTCTAGAAAACACCTTTTTCTTTTGACCAATCTCATCAATTTTATTTAATTGTCCTTGCAAAGTCAGCAACTCGTTTAGGTCTTTATATGAATTAATCTTGATGCTCATTTGTTCCAATTTCTTATCCTGGCCGGACATCTTAATATCTTGAGCCCCTTTAACAACCAACAATAGCAAAACCACTCCCACCGCAGCTGCCGATACCACGATACATACAAAGAATATCAAGTTACGCACCCTTTGTGCTTTTATTACCTGCTCTTTAATATCTGGTACTAAATTTATCTCGTACATTATTTTTCGTTGCTCCTCTCCGCTAAACCAATCACTACCGCGAACTCGCTCGCCACGCTAAGTAGCGCTTTTTGTTGGTCTGGGCTAACTCTCACTAACTGCCACGGATTACCTTGAATGCTCGGCACTCCGGTCTTTGCTTCGATATACTCTGCCATAAACGGAATCGCCCCAGCAAAACCAGACAACACAATCCCACCCACCTTCACATTTACATATTTTTGTTGGAAAAATCTTACCGATCTCGAAAGCTCCGAGGCAAAATTCTCAAGCACTGAATCAAGCGCCTTAAACACTTGCCCTTCAACTTTATCTTGTGCCAAACCAAACTTCATAATAAACTGCCTTGCTTGATCCTCTTTTACATTAAGCGTCGAAGCTACAGTCCTCACAAGCGAAGTCATCCCTCCAGCCACTGAACGAATAAGGCGTGGTGCACCCCTATAAACAACCGCAAGGTCCGTCGCTTTTTCGCCGAGATCCACAATCATCCTAGCATCCATCGCATCCACCGGCATTAAAGCCCTTGCCATCGCCAATGCCTCCGGCTCTTGCGCAATCACATTAAGTCCTAACGACTCAACCATTTCCATCCTCTGCTCAGCATACTCAATTGCCGTAGAAGAAATCAAAACCTCCGCTTTGGACGGATCGTTTGGACTTACACCCAAAAGCGCATAATCCGCCTTAGCTTCATCCGCCGCCATCGGAATATATTGATCTATCTCATACTTGATTGTCTTAAGTAGATCTTTTTCTGATTGATTTGGGACTTCGATAATTGCCGTATATGTTTTTTCCGCTGGCATCCCAATCGCCACATTTTTTGTTCTAATTCCAGACTGCTCAATCGCCCCCATAATAACCTCGCCTAGTTTCTTTTTTCCTAAGTCACTACTGTCCTGAATCACTCCTGAGTCAACTGGTACATACGCATAGCGTTGCAAAGACCAACCCCTTTTGGCATCACCAGAAAGTTGCACCAATCTTATAGAACCAGTCCCGATATCCAGTGCAAAGAAATCGCCCACACCATGCAATAAATTCATACCTTATATTATAAACATAAGTTCATTCAAGGTCAACAATTATTTTGTAATTTAAGCCAATAAAAACGTTCAATATTACCATTCTTCCCCGCAAGTACATTGTCTCGTTTTTTAATAATCAAAAATCCGTGAGTTTTCAACCATTTTTCAAACCCAAAAATAATCTCTCGTCTAATTCTTTCATTTTTTACCACCCCTTTATTTAACTGTTTTTCATCCGCCTCAAACTGCGGTTTTAACATCACCAAGAAGTCCGTCTCGCGACATGCTAAATACATTTTAGCATAAGCGAGTACTTTTGTCAAGCTCACAAACGAAACATCTGCCACAATCGTATCAAAAAGAAACCTTCTAGTTCCCCATTTCTCATCACTTCCCACTAAAAAATCTTTTCCAGACACCATCGTCTCAAAAATATCCGTCTTTTCGTAAAGCGCTATCCTAGTATCAAAGCGAAGCGGTGCTTTCATCTGCTTAGTCCCCTTTTCGACAGCATAAACCTTCTCCGCCCCCATCCTCAAAGCTACCTCGGTAAAACCACCTGTCGACGAACCAATATCGAGCACTGTTTTGCCACGAAAATCATAAGAAAAAGCCTGCGCCGCCCCCGCAAGCTTCTCTCCCGCCCTACTAACTAGACTATTTTTTACGTTCCCTGTACGCATAAGTTTCAGTGTCCACCGATACGATATCACCAGTCTTGATAAATGCCGGCACTTTAATTACTACGCCAGTTTCAAGCGTTGCGTCCTTTGTGATAGAAGTAGAAGTATCGCCCTTAACTGCCGTCTCTGTATAAGTAACTTTGAGCCAAAGATTTTTAGGCAAAACCAAGTTAATCGCAGTGCCGTTATAAAACTGGATGTCCATTTCGTCACCATCACGCATAAAATCTTTCATGTCGCCCACCATATCAGCATTAAGCTCATATTGCTCAAAGCTCTCTGGATCCATGAAATAAAATTTTTCATCATCTTTATAAAGATATTGAACTTTGCGTGTAGTAACCTCGGCTGGCTCAATTTTTTCCTGGCCTTTAAAAGTTTTTGGTAGAAGTGCACCAGTAATCAAATTCTTCACCTTTACATTCACAATCGAGCCACCACGCCCCATTACTTTTTGGGAATATTCCACCACCTTGTACGGTTGTCCATCCAAAGTGATAAGCACGTTTTTCTTTAAATCAGTTGGTCCGTACATATCCCCTCCTAGTTGCTAGCAACAAATGGTAACAATGCTAGATGGCGCGCACGTTTGATCGCCACCGCAAGCTGTCTCTGTTGTTTAGCAGAAAGACCAGTTTTAGCAATTGGCTCAATGCAGCCATAAGCATCGATATAGCGTTGTAAAGTTTTTACATCTCGATAATCGAAATAGATATTTGCATCATTTTTAAATTTTTTCATAACTCTCCTTTATTTTTCCTTAGAATGGAATCTCCGAAAGATCAATTTCATCTGGGACATCTTCTGGAATTACATCAGCTGGTTCTTCTTTTGCCGCTGCAGTTTTACCACCATCACGGTCGTTGTTTGCAGTTAAGAAGTTAAAATCTTCCACTACGATCTCAACACGAGAACGCTTTGAGCCAGAATTCTTATCTTCCCAGCTACGTTGATCTAATCTACCAGATACTAATACGCCGGAACCTTTTTTAGCATATTGACCAATCATTTCGCCAAGTTTACCCCAAGCAGAACAATCAATAAAAGAAACATCTTCTTGTTGATTGCCAGCAGAATCACGATAAACACGGTTCACTGCCACTGAAAAGCTACAGACAGATGAGCCATTTGGCGTAGTTCTTAGTTCTGGGTCACGAGTCAAATTACCAGTAATAATTGCTTTGCTAAAACCTCTCATTATTCTTCCTCCTTATCACTTTCTTCTTTTTCTTCGCCACGTTTGGCTGCAAGTTTAGCTTTGCGTTCATCAACCGTAACGAGCAGATAGCGCAAAACTTCATCCGTAATGTTTAATACGCTTGAAATTTTAGCTGGTGCCGCTGCAGGAAGCTCCAATTCATAGAAGAAATAAACTGCAAAATCTTGGCTCTTGATAGAATAAGCCAATTTTTTCTTCCCTTCATTAGTTTCCTTGGTAATTTTACCACCATTAGCCTCAATCAATTCTTTGATCTTGGTAGTAGCTGGTTCTAGATTCATCTCCAAATCAGGGTGAAACAGAACAGTAAGTTCGTAATTTTTCATTACACACTCCTTTGGTTAAAGCAAACGCAGATCACACCCGTTTGCTGAGCTAATATTGTACAAAAAATTATATCAAATATCACCCCAAAAAGCAACCCCATCTCTAATACTGCTTAACTATTCGCAAGTTGGTCAAATTCTTCCATCGAGGAAATCAAAACTTCCCTTGGCTTATTGCCATTTGCCTGTCCAATTACCCCTATTTCTTCAAACCAAATCGCAAGCCCAGACACAAAACCGTGCCCCTTGCCAAGATAAGTCTGCAACATTGCCGTCGAAAAACGGCCCTTTGCTAGCGAAATCTCCACTGCCTTACGCACTACCGGATCATTCGGATCGTATTTTCTGCCAAGATCACCAATCGAACCACCACCGGCTGGCCCAAATCCTCTAATATTCACCTCTTGCGCCACCACATCAGCATTGTATTCTGGTGGTCGTTGCATCTTCAAGAAATCCGCCACCTTTTCTTCTTCTTCATCAGACACCCACGCACCCTGAATACGCCTTGGCGTACCCTGCATCTCAGTCGTAAGCATCAGCATATCGCCCGAACCAAGTAGCTTCTCGGCGCCACCCCTATCAAGCATCACGATAGAATCCGTTGTGCTTTGCACTGCAAACGAAATCCTTGCTGGCACGTTGCCCTTAATCAAGCCCGTCACCACTTTTACAATCGGCTTCTGCGTCGCAAGCACTAAATGCAACCCCGCAGCACGTCCCTTTTGCGCCACGCGCACGATCGAAGGTTCAAGTTCTTTCGACGCCTGCATCATCAAATCACTCATCTCGTCCACTACAATTACAATATATGGCATTTTGCCACCATCATGTTTTTGTTCATTACCATCCTCGTCCGACATCACTACTTTACCCTTACCGGCTTCCATCTTTTTGTTATATTCAACAATATTCTTCACTCTCTCTTCCGATAACAATTTATAGCGCCTTTCCATCTCATTTACAGCCCACCTAAGAGCCGAGATTGCCTTACCAGTATCTGTAATAATAGGAGTTAGAAGATGCGGGATATCTGAATATTGCACCATTTCCACTTGTTTTGGATCAATTACAATTAGCTTAAGATCGCTCGGCGCATTACGATATAACAGCGACACAATCATCGTGTTCGTCATGACCGACTTACCAGAACCCGTAGTACCAGCGATCAAAAGATGCGGCATCTTTGCCAAGTTCGCCACCACCGCCTTACCAGAAATATCTTTCCCCACTGCAAAGGTCAACGGATCAGTCGCTTCTCTCCACTCACTACTTTCCAAAATAGAACGAAGTCGCACATCCGCAGCCTTTACATTCGGGATCTCTACACCAACTAACCTTGTCCCCGGAATTGGCGCTTCAATACGCACCTTTTTCACCGCCAAGCTCAGCGCAAGCTCTTTATCATGCGCCAAAATCTTTGACAAATTCACCCCTGCTGGAGGCTTCATTGTATATTGCGTGACTCTCGGCCCAATATTCGCCCCTTCCATTTCTACCTCAATACCAAAATCTGCCAAAGTATTTTGAATTGTATAAGCGTTTTGCTGAATGTTCCCCGCATCAGCCGGAGACTGCTTCTTCTCTAATAGATCAATCGTCGGCATCTTCCAATCTGGATCACTCACCGACACTAACGCTTTTTCCGAAACCGGTGTAGGCGCAGCAGCCGGTTTTGCCACCGCCACTTTACCTTTTTTAGCCGTCGGATCAGCTATCGCTACTCCAGAATTTACCCTAAGATCTAACCCCTTACCACCTTTGCTCTCTGCTACACGTGCCATCTTAAGATTTTCATCATCCTCTTTCTTCTTTGTTCCTTTAAGCAAATCACCAACCGCTCTAAATACCGCCGCCGGGCTAATCTGCAAAATAAATATTGCAGTAATAAAAATCAATACCACATAAATAAATACCGCTACACCCCTATCTAGAAATTGTGTCGCCAAAGAATTAAGCCATGTGCCAAGCATCCCTCCAGTATGGTGTTCTCCTTCAGATGGCAACCCCGCAATCCCGGCAATCCAAAAAACCATCAATACCGAAGCAATCCAAACCGCCACCGGTAGCCTATTATCATCACTCCTAAAAATCATTACCGCAAGATATGCCAAAAGCAGCGGCAAAAAATATTCCGCATATCCAAGCAGGTTATTTGCACCCACATGGATCATATTTAATAAATTCCCACCCTCACCAAACCAAGTCATCACCAACATAATGGCCACCACCACCATCAAAACAGCAATCACCTGTCGCCAAAAACCTCCTGGAAGTTCATGTTTTTTAGGAGCCTCTTTGGTCTTTCTTCTACTATTTCTCCTAGATTTTGCCATAACTTCTTTTATTATAACATATTAAAATCTCAAAATAAGCATCTTCGGTGAATACCAGAACATCTTTTTGAGTTAGTGAGACTTGGGCTACCGCCCCTTGGGACGCGGAAGGCTCGTAGAGCCTAACGCCCTTGAGTGCTAACTAAAAAGTAATATGTTCTGGCGATTCACCACAGTATTAATCTAGATTTCTCATCGATAAGGACAATCTTCCCTTATCGTCAATCGCTGTAAGCCTTACCCTTACCTTTTGCCCAACTTTAAGAGCATCTTCCACCTTAGCAAGTCTCTTGTCCGAAATTTGCGAAATATGAAGCATGCCATCCACACCCTGAAGAATATTCACAAACGCCCCAAAATCTTTAATCGATACTACCGTACCTTCATAAATTTTCCCAACTTCTGGCTCTTCCACAAGCGACTTCACCCAATCGAGCGCCTTTTTGATTACCTCTGGATCATTTCCTGAAATCGTAACAAGCCCCGAATCCTCAATGTCAACCATCGCGCCCGTCTCACTCGTAATTTTATTAATCGTTTCCCCACCTTTACCAATAATCGCACCAATTTTGTCTGGATTTACCATCAATTTTTCAATACGTGGTGCATACTTCGAAATCTCTTTTCTAGGCTCCGGAATCACCGAGAGCATGTGCTTCAAAATAAACATTCTGCCATCATGAGATTGTTTAATCGCTTTCTCCAAAATCTCAACTGGAAGACCATGCACTTTCATATCCATCTGAAGCGCCGTCACGCCTTCGGTCGTTCCTGTAACCTTAAAGTCCATATCGCCTGCAAAATCCTCTGCATCCATCAAATCGGTCAAAACATAAGCTTTATCAATATCTTTTTCAGTTATTTCTTGTCCCTTGGGCACATCCACCATCAAGCCCATCGCTACACCAGAGACTGGGCGAATCAAAGGCACACCAGCATCCATTAAGGCCAAACACGAAGAACAAGTCGCCGCCATTGAAGTTGAACCATTCTGAGACATAATCTCCGTTACCGAGCGAATGGCATACGGAAAATCTTCTTCCGATGGCAAAACCGGGACTAGTGCGCGTTCAGCAAGATAGCCATGCCCCACTTCACGGCGCCCTGGCGAGCCAATCCTACCGCATTCACCAACTGTATAAGATGGCGCATTATAGTGATGCATATAGCGACGTACTTCATCAGTTTTTTCCATCGTATCAACTACTTGTCCAAATGAAAGTGGAGCTAGTGTTACGATGTTCATTGCCTGAGTTACACCACGCGTAAATAGTGACGAACCGTGAGTTCTTGGCAAAATTCCAACCTGCGAAGACAATGGCCTCACCTCTGTAGTTTTGCGCCCATCTGGCCTTACGCCATCTTCCACAATCGAGCGGCGCACCTCGTGATGTACTGCCAGTTCAAAGGCTTGGTTGTATTTATCGCGCAAATTTGCATCATACCATTCAACTTTTTCATTATCTGTTTCACCCTCGCCAAGCTCTAAGGCAAACTCATCGTGCATCTGATATTTAAGATCGTCAAGAATCTGAGCACGCTCAAGCACATTTCCGCGTACCTTGTCACCAAACTTGCCATCACACCATTCATCAACCTTCTTCTGGATGTCTTCATCAGGCAAAACTAGTTCATATTCTTGTTCTACGGGTTTTACGATATCCCTTAGTTTTCTCTGTAAATCAAGCGCAGGTTGGACATTTTCAACTGCCCAGTGCATCGCCTCAATAATCATATCTTCCGGCACTTCTTTCGCACCAGCTTCCACCATCACAACTTTACCATCTTTACAAGCCACCACAAGATCAAGCGCAGATTTTTCCCTTTCTTCAGGAGTAAGAAAAGCTTTAAACTCCCCGTTCACGCGACCAATTCTTAGCCCCGCCACTGGCCCATCAAATGGTACACCAGCATTCATAAGAGCAGCTGAAGCAGCAAGCATCGCCACCACATCTGGGCGGAAGCTAGGGTCCATCGAAAGAACCGTGGTCACCACCTGTACTTCTTGGCGGTAACCCTTAGGAAATAATGGGCGAATCGGGCGGTCAATCAAACGGCCAATTAGCACTGCATCATCGCTTGGTTTCCCTTCGCGCTTGATAAACTTTGAACCAGAAATCTTCCCAGCTGCATAATATTTTTCTTCGTAATCAATTGATAATGGGAAAAAGTCTTGCACAACCGGCTTTGTGCCAACCACTACCGACCCAAGCACTACCGTATCACCATATTTTACAAGGACAGAAGACGTTGTTCTAAACCCTACACGATTTACTTCTAAACTTAATTCACGCCCACAAAATTTAGTCGAGACGCTTGTCGTCTTCTTACCACTTGGATTAATTATATCCATAAAAACCTTTCTCTTGGGAAAACCTCAGATACAAACCACTTTCCTTAAAGTTATTATTAAGCTCTTTTCTCGACCACGCTCACGTCAGCCCGCCGTCGCGGGTGACGTTCGCTCGAAATCCCCGTAGTGATTTCGGGACACGGTCTCAAAAAACTTAATATAACTTTAGCAAGTAATTTATATCTGCCGTCTTCCCAATGTTAATTTGCTCTATCAGTATACCACACATTGCTTTTTTCACCAAAGTATGCTATAATAGAAAGACCGGCTTCAAGCTTTTCGCTGCTTGTTGCTAGAGTACATTTTAAGGAGAGTTGAAGAATGCGCATTGTCCAAGCCACCGAGAGCGAAATCATCATCGACGGCATAGTTCCCATCGATGAAAATCCACCCATGAAGAAAAATGGAAAACCAGATAGCCCCGATCCTCTAATCCGTATTTGCCATAGAGCAAAGAAAGAACTCCTAGAGAAAAACGGAGCCTGCGTTGCCTATAGTGTTTCCAGACCTGGAACGCATGGCGATAAAAACATGACAAAGATCACATTTTTCTTCAGCAACACAGGGGAGGCAGAAGTCTCCTCTAAAAATACCGAGATCCTCCGCAAGACCGAATTAAGGTACTGCCAAATGATGTCAGTACTCTGCGCAGAACAAATTGCAAAATACCTCGATGACCTTGAGCTTATCGTAGGATTAGCATAACAAACTCCACCACATTCCTTTTTAACGGGCCCCTCACTTAATAGAGGGGCCCAAAACCTTTTCAGACTACTTTTTAGCAGTTTTTATTTATCAATTTTTTCGTATTGTTTCTTTGCGACAATCCCCCACTCCCCCAGTTTCTCTTCAATTCTTTCCAAAACATCCTCAGGGTCATTTTGTCCATTTACTTCCGCAATTTTTATTCCATTCTCCTTTAAAACATGTAACATCCCAAAAGTCACCCGCTCATAAAGATCCTGTCGCCTCTCCACTGCCACTCTAGTATCGTCAGCCCTTTTCCTTTCGACCAGCCTTTTCCAAAGCTCCCCCCTTGGCACCCGAAGCACGATCACTCCCTCTAAGTACTCCAAGTAACCGTTTTCGACCATAGCATAAATCTGGCTCACGTTCATCGGAAATCCATCTAAAACAGCTTTATTCAAAAGATTATTCCTACCAAGTTTTTCTATCTCCGAAAAAAGCACTCTAACACTTTTCTCATTATCAATCGGCATACCATGGTTCAGTGCTAAAGTTACGCTCTTATCACTCAGCGAAAGAAGTAAGTCCCTCGAAGAAACCCAGTCCCAGCCATATTTTCTAGCAAGTAACTGCCCCTGAACTGTTTTCCCTGCCCCGGGAGCTCCAAACAATGCAATCATAACTACATTATACACAAAAAGCCGCCCGTAGGCGGCCTTTCAATTTTCTATTCGACTTTGCTACTATCAGCTAAATAATAATGCCTATCTTCCTTCTTAAACGTCAAGGTATACTTGTCAAATTCATCCACATGTTCATAGAAATAGTTCTCTAGCTCACTTATTTTTTCATCCACACTCACACAAGAATCTTCATTCCCTTCCACGCAAGTATTATCCTTTTCATATTCGAATTTCAATTCATCACCATTATATACCCAGCCGCCAGGCGAAATCCAACCATATACCATCGTGCCATATTTTATAGTTATCTTAAGAGCATCTTCTTTTTCTTCCACGTTGGTTATCTCAAACAATGGCCCTGCAGCCGTCGTTCCTCCACATCCGCCACTAGCAGATGTATAAACCCGATTCCCGTCATAACTAAAGTCTAAACAACCAAGCTTTAACCCACTTGGGAATTCAATCTCTTTATTAAAATATGTTTTAGCACCCTTTGTCAATTCATCAACATATATAGTATCACCACTCCCTCTACTGGTAATAGCACGTCCAATAGCTACATAAGCTACATAATTAGGATCATATATATCTCCATTTAACGCTTTAAGAACCAAATCACCATCCGTAGAGTGCCAATCGATATATCTCTTAATCAGCTCCCTATAGACTGTATAATCCCCATTTTTACTATCCTTAATCGTAATTGTGCTATTATCATTC
>JAEEGL016642136.1_pt1 | contig 20601 bp, 22 predicted proteins | sample 9134231 | NCBI WGS metagenome assembly JAEEGL01 (sample SAMN16246548, study PRJNA631951) | gut metagenome | biome: gut microbiome; feature: rumen; material: fiber-attached | host: Bos | place: Iran: Karaj | collected 2018-10
ACCAGCTGCATCAGGCCCTTCATGATGCGCTGGCTGGCGCGGTTCCCGTCGTCGAAGAGGAGCACGCCGGGGCGTTCCTCCTTCGGAACCCAGCTCGGCGGGGCGTAGATTGTCCGCTGCTCGCCGTCGGTGGACCAGCCCTTGTCCATGAAGTCCCTGATCAGCGAATCCACCGCCTTGATCCATGTTGACTCGCCGCCCTTCAGCATCTTGATCTCCTCGACGGGATAGCCGAGCACGTCGCCCATCTCCTCGATCTGCGCGAGAGGTATGTCGATCACCTCGAACCCGTCGTAGTGCCTTCCGTTCCAGTCGACCGGAGTGGTGGCCAGCGACTTCACCACGGCGGTCTTTCCGATTCCCGGACAAGAATTGATGTTGAGCGTCACCTTGTCGGTCCGATTGATGTTGTCCAGAATGTTTTCAATCAGCCACTCCTTGGTCTTCGACGGAATGATGCGACTGCCATAACAGCCCTTCAAGGCCTCGTCAAGCGACGAGGGGCTGACGCCTTCTTTCTTCTTTGCCATTTGCTTCTTTGATTTCGCTGATTATGACCCAGAACACGAAAAAACTTCATCGAGGCTCCTGCCTCTTCCATTACAATAACGCCGATTTTCAAAAAAGCAACGAAGTCCAGCAAACAAAGACACAAAATCCGTGTTCCAGGCATCAATAATTTATAGAAAAGTCCCATTAATGGAGTTGTCCTGCCTTGCTCGTGCCGCTCTCTCTCTTCCGTCTCTCTCTCTCTCTTGTTACTCCGACTTCTCTTGTCTTTTTTTTTTACGTTTTTTTGAGTTTTAGTATAATATGCAAGCCATATTTCTCCTCATGAAAGTAGATTTTGATCATTGGACATATCTGCGCGATCCTTCGATTCTGAAGCGCATCGGCGTTGAATCCCTTCGCGGCGCCTCCCGGTGGGCGATATGCAGACGGGAGGATTTCGGCTTGTACGACGATCTTTTTGACGAGTCTCCGCTGGACGACATTGACGTGGAGACCAGTGCCGCATTGTCGGTGTACGATCCGGATTTCCGGAATGATTCGGTTGCGGAGTCGGATTCGAAGATGTCGTTCATCCAGGCGTCAATCGTGGTGATGGAGAAGTGCGGCGATGACTTTACCAGGATCGTGGCGAAATACGACCGGACTGGCCGCTATCGCCTGGAGGACGGCACGCCCTGCTCGGTCTTCAACAAGGGCTATGCGTGCAGCGGGCTGCTGATACCGCAGGTGAAGTTCAACAACAACATGGTCAGGGCCGGCGGGTTCGTCCGTCACGCGATGGGCGTCGTGAAGAAGAATCCGGCGCACCGCGGCGACCGGCATGTCAGGGTCCCCGGCAGGAGGATGGCGAACCGCAGGTCGAAGTGCGAGGAGTATGCCGATCCGTACGGATACGACATCCTTTCCGGCGACTGCTACGCGACCGGCCGCATGGCTGGGCTGTCGTCGCATTTCAACGGCGTTACCCGCGAATATCTTTCGCGTCGCATAAGGAAGGGCTATCTCACCGCGGAGCTGGAACGCCAGCTGAAGTCCGACCGGGTGCTGGGGCATGTGCCGTTCGACATATACGTGGTCCTGGGGGTGGTCTTCAGCAAGCTGTACCAGATCCAGTCCGGCTATGCCGGAATGAAGGCATCCGCGATGCCGTCCAGGGTGTTCATATCCTGCGAGGAGATTTATTCGACGCTGATGCCCGGCGGCCACCGCCTGTCGGGCCTCCGCGACGCCCGGCGCCGCGAATTCCTGTCCATGCTCGACGCGTCGATGCGGTTCATGAACGAATACGGCATCATGTACGACCGCCTGGACGGCAGGCCGGGGTATTCCCGGGACATCCACCTTGAGGAGTCGCTGATGAGGTCGCACCGGGTGTTCTGGAGACGCGATCCGGACGACGCCGGCTCCGAGGAGGTGTACGGCTATGAAATCGAGGTCGGTGGGTGGTGGCTGTACGATTTCGTCTTCGAGAAGGCGCTGTCGAGGGGTTCCGGGGCGTTGGGCACGGCCAGCCGCGCGTTTCCGAGGTGCATCCACCTGGCACCAAGGGACTACAATCCAAAGTCGATGATCGGGATGGAGCGCACCAACCTGGAGACGCAGTTCCTGCTCGTGGACGTGGCCTACCATGTCCGCTATTCCTGCTGGAGGGTGATGCACGGCATGGACACCGAGCACAACCAGCTGGACATCGGGCTCGACGACATCCATTCGGATTTCTACGGCGGCTTTTTCGACATCCCGGACGATCGCGGGATGATGGACACGGTGTATTCGTTCGTGAAGGCGATGGGGGTGGCCGACTGCGACCGGCGGATCGAGGACGCCATGGCGAAGTCTCGGCTGGACGGCCACGAGAAGTGCCGCAGGCGGGTGTCCCGCAGGAAGCAAATGATGGACGAGTGCTCCGGATACGCGCACATACAGGACTGCGAGAAGGTCGTCCCGGAGGGAATGCATCCGTCCCGCGCGAAATCGCGGTTCCGCGTCCGCTGGCGGCCGATCGAGCGGGACGAACTGCCGCTTGGCGCGAAGCAGGGCGCCCGCCGGCTCAGCCGCGACGAGCTGAATGCGTCGGCCATGCCGGAGCCGATCCGCCAGGAGGCCGAGAAGCAGCGTGAAATCAACGACTTCAACCGCCGGCACAAGGTGCTGCTCGGAAAGGTCAGGGTCGGGACCGACGAGCGCCTCTGCGCAAGGGCGAAGCCGTCGGAAAACGGCGCGTTCCAGCTGCTGGAAGGCGTCTATCTGAGGTCGTACAGCCCCGGCCGTCGCGGCATCCAGGGGCTTACCAGGAAGGAACGGGCGAGGATCACCATCGACGGGGAGGCCGTCGCGGAGGCCGACTACAGCTCCCTGCATCCGAGGATGCTCTACGCTATGGAGGGGAAGGCCCCTCCGAAGACGGACATCTACGACGCCGGCAGGACATGGTACCGCGGGGCCGGCCTGTCGAAGGACGACGTGCGGTCCGCGGTGAAGATGGCGCTGCTGCTCACCATCAATGCGAGATCACCGGTGCAGGCGCACGAGTCGTTCCGCCTCCAGTGGAGAAGGAGGAAGGGCCTTTCCGAGGAGGCGGAAATCCCGTGGGTCCGAAAGCTCTTCCGCAACGTCGAGCGCGCGCACGGCGCCATCAAGGGGTACTTCTATACAGGTGTCTGCACGAGCCTCATGTGGCTCGACGGGATGCTCATCAGGCAGGTCTGCCTGCGCCTTACGAGGGAGGGCATCCCCGCGCTGGCGATCCACGACTCGGTGGTGGTGCGCGAGCGCGACTGCCGCCGCGCGGTCGAGGTCATGCGCGAGGAATTCTCCTCAAGGTGGCCGGGCTGCGAGATACCGGTGAAATGCAAGTGACTGCATCGTTGATTGAAAACCAGCAACAGGGAGTTTTTCCATGAAGAAGAGCAAGTCCGACAAGGCGGCGAAAGCCGCGAGGCGTTCCTCGGCTGAGTCCGATCGAATTTTCCGCACCAGGATGATCCGGGACACCGGCTATTCTCCAAGCACCGATGAAATGCGCCAGCTCCAGTCGAGATGGCCGATGCTGGCGATTTCCAGGTTGTTTTCCGGCAATGAAATGGATATGGTCACAACCAAGATATTGGCATGGCTGTGTGCCAGGGATTTCCCGTCTCTGGTGTCCGCTATGAAGCTGTTTGTGAAATTCGGCCGGTCGATTGGCGAGAAGAACAAGGCTCTGGACAGCCTTTCCCAAATGCTGAAAAGAGGCCCGTCCGATTTCGACGCGGTGAAGCTGGTGTCGGCGATGTTCTGCGTGGCCGGAGTCCAGCATGCGTTGTGCGTGGCGGAGACCGTGCGCGATGACGGTCGGTGGGACTTCTATCCGTGGCTTGTCGCGATCGACGGGTCCGGCAGCCACCGCGTCGTGGCGCCGGCCGGCTATATGCGGAGCGGCATCAACGAGAGGTGCTTTGGCGGGGATTTCCGTGACGCGCTGACTTATTCCGGCGAATGGTCGGTCAACCATGCCAGGTCGATGGTCGACGGCGTGCATGGAATGCCGTCGGTCAGTGCGCGGAAGTCGACCGCAATCGGCCGCGGGAATTTCCGGGAAATCTGGAACGAGGAACGTCTTGACCTGAGCAGAAGCCCTTTCCGCGGCACGGGCGACGGCGAAGAAAAGGCTTATATTTCCGCCTATTTCGACGGGCTTGAGGAATTCGCGGGGTTCTGCCGCGAAGCCGGCGGAATATACTTTTTCCCGAAGATGGATCAAAAGGAACTCCAGAATCTGTCGCTGGCGGGAAGCGCCGGCGACGCGCCGGCCGAGGGAAATCTGCATCAGGAGGAGGCGCCGGACGACGGCGTTGGCGAGAATGAACGGCAATAAGTTTGCAAGAATAGTAATGCGTGTCGCGGAAGCCACGACGCTGGACGACTTCCACAGCTTCTACGTCGACGGACGATGGGTGGTGCAGGTGGTAAGGAAGCTGGTGGAGATTTTCACCGGCCTACAGAAGGAGCTGCAGCCAAACGGGAAGGGCATGTCCACATACATGATCAACAAGCCGAAAATCGACGAGGAGCTCGGATATCTCAGCCAGGCGGACGTCAAGGGCTTTTCCTGCGCCGAGGCGAACCAGACGATGAAGGCGTATGTCGCCCAGATGGACAAGGCCTATGCGGCATGGAATTCCGGCGACAAGGAAAATCCCGACAAGCTGGCCGCCGCGAAGTCGGAATACACCGGCGCGGTGACGCAGGGCCTGGAATATCTCAAGTCCTTCGAGTCCAGCTGCACCAACATCGTCCGGAACCACTTCGTGAACGACGAAGGCGAAGTGTCTTCGATCCTGAACGAAATCCGCGACAGCGGAAACTATGTCATGAACGGGAAGTAGCTTTTTCGAAAGGACAAGAAGAACAAAGTCAGAAGGCGGGAGGGGAAATTTCATTCCCCTCCCGCCGTTTTCGTTTTCAGGAAGCCATTTTCTCGGTACGACGATTTCAAGCAATGGAACCGCAACCGTAAACTGGAACAGAAGATGAGCTGCAAGAAGGAATGGATTGAGGACTGCGAGGCGATGGCCATCGCGATGGACGTGATCGACAAGTACGACGAGACCTTCGACGGAATCGACTTGACGAAGATGCGCTTTCTGAGGATTCTCGGGGAGCCGAAGGGAAAGACCTGCAAAGTGACCAGCGTTGGATTCCCGGTGAACATCGACGTTCCGTATCTCTACTACATGGAGATCAACGATGTGAAGTGGAAGGCGATGACCGAGGCGCAGCGCAACCTCACCATTTTCGCGGGTCTTTTCGAGGTCGCCCCGGGCGGAATGGATCCGGAATCCGTCAACTACGGGAAAAAGCGCAAGCGCGACCTGGAGGACTACAGCGAGGTGGTCGCGGCCGCAGGCGGAAGATACGACTGGAAGAACACCGGCGCCGAAGGCATCCACGACATTCTCACCAAGAAGGACAAGGACGACATCAGGAGCCTGACCGAAGACGCGGAGAACGCCTTCAAATGACCGCGCAAAGGACAACGGAAATCGCCGGCGTGGTCTACTTCCCGATCGACCGGATCATGACGTCGTCCCCGATGAACCGCGGGGACGGCCTGCCGGGGATGACGCCGGCGGACTGGCGGCTCGCCGGCGAATTGAAGTCGCTGATGCCCAGGCAGTCGCTGATTGAGAGCTCCGACATGTCCGCCGCGCATGTGAGATCCAGCGCGATGAGCGCGGCGAAGTCGATGTCGTGGATGCCGTATCTCTGCGAATGCGCGTTGAACCAGGCGAGGTCGTATGCGCAGGCCACTGGACACAGGATGCTGGTGCTGGAGAATCTCGCGTTCGGAAAGTCATATGTTTCCGACGGGAATCCGGACGACTGCGTGGCATACTGGTCTTCTCTTGCGCTGGCGCAAGAGATTTCCCGCGGCGCCGGAGGCGACTTCAAGGTCGGAATCCGCCTCCGCGGCGGGCATGACGACTGGGCCGTGGACATCGCCTGCCGCGCAGGGCTCTCATTTGTCGTCTGCGAGGATTGGACGCGGGATTCCTCTCGGCTGATGTCGTGCCGGTCGAAGCGGATGGCGGTGGGCAAGAAGCCGTGGCCGGAAATCTACGGGACGACCGACAGCCCGAGAAGGGACGCCGAGCCGCTGGAGCGTTCAGGGCTGGACGGAATAGTCTATTCCGGCTCGAACGACATTCGCTTCTGGAATGCCGCCGACCATGAAGTCGAGGGAATCGACTGCCGCCGTCCGGGAAACACGCCGAAGGCGATCGCGGATTTCGGCGGGGAATTCGACCGCGAGCTGATTTCATCCCGGCTGGGAAGAATGGACGCCGTATTGGCGGATCAAGCGTGGCACAGGAACGGGAATCCGCTCGAAGCATTCGACCCGGAGTGCTTCGAAGGATTCTGATCGCCGCGGCGGCGTTTTTTGAAAGCTGGACTGGCGCCATCCGGCGAACCTCATCATGAACAACTCGACGCCATATCATTTCTCATCTACTTCTGACAATGGATATGATTCGGGAAATATTCATCTATGTGCTGTGCGTTCTCGTGGCAGGTTTCATGCTCTTCTCGCCGATGCTGATGCTGTTCGGCTTTTTCATGATGCCATCCAGAATCGGAAAGGTTCTGTTCTATTCAAGCGCACTGACATGGTTGCTGGTGGTTGCAGGAATAATAATAGCATCTTAGTTCATGACATGCTTTTAGAGCATTGCATTTGCTGGCAGGGGCGCCGTCATTGTCGAATGACGGCGCCACTTATGATAGGGGTACCCTTCCTGTGAAAGAATGATATTTCCAGAGGCGGTCGGCGAGGATCGCCGACGCGGAGACAAGTCTTCCGGAGATGGCGACAAGCCGCCTGGTGATTTTGATATTTTCCGCTGTCATCGCCTGTCGATTCCGGTCGTGAAATTCACGGCGTCATTTTGTCGACAAGCAACAAATAGGCGGAAAAATGAAAAAAACCAGGTGCCAAAAGCCATATTATATTGGAAACACCACAAGGAATGCGGAGATGATAAAAAGCGTATCCATTCAGAATTTCGAGGCGCACCAGGACACCACGATCCATTTCGGCCCGGGGCTTAATCTCATCTGCGGGCTTTCGAATTCCGGCAAGAGCAGCATCCTGCGCGCCATACGCGTGGTGGTCAACAACGACTGGGACAAGGAGATGGTCCGTTCCGGATACGAATTCTGCCGGATAAAGGTCGAGACCGACCGCGGGTGGGTCGAGGCCGAGCGGGGCGAGAAGGTCAACCGGTGGCGGTGCCAGGAAAACGGCGGGGATGTCCAGCTGTACCGTAATGTCGGGATACACGTGCCGGATCTGGCCGTTAAAATCCTCGGGATGTGCGAGCGGGATCGCGGAAACGGAATCAAGGAGCTGCCGAATTTCCAGACCCAGCTGGAGCGCCACTACATGCTTTCCGAAATCGGAGAGAAGAAGGCCACCTCGAACATGATCGCGGTGATGATGGACAACGCCATCGGGCTGGGGGGGATCGAGGGGCTCATCAAGGACTTCTCCGGCGATCTGCTCTCCGACCGGAAATGGCTGACCGAGAAAAATTCCGAAATCAACGAGCTGAAGACCGAAATCATCGACGACGCGGTGTTCGCCGGATACGAGCGTGCAGTCGGGAGAATCGACGAGCTGGATAAAGTCATCGCCGGAATGGAGGATGATCTTTTTCGGGCGGAGAGAATCTATGGAGATTTCATTCAAAAGGACTCGAGGATGAGCGCCGCCGCGGAAAGGCTTTCTTCGATGCGCGACGTGCAGAGGCTTTCCGAAATCTCTCGCGAGACGGAGAGGATGGCCGGATTCCTGTCCATGGCGGAACCCGCCGCAAGGAAGGCACTGCGCAAGTCGGAGCTTCTGCCGGCGACCGCCGTGTCGCTTGAGCGCATGGAGAATCTGCTGAATGACGGCAGTCTGGCGTTGAAGGCCATAACCGCGATCGATTCCGCGATGAAAATCGAGTCCAGGCTTTCGCGATCCGTCGCAGTTTCGGAGATCGACTGCGAGTCGATTTCCAGGAAGCGCGACCGGTGCGAGGCGCTTTCCGCGAAGATCGCGAAGGCGGAGAAGGCGCTGTCCGATTCGCGGGAGCTGTGGCGGAAATGCCGGCATCAGGAAAACGAATCGAACCGGCTGGGCGGCGAGCTGGCCGCCGCCCAGCGGGAGTTCAAGGAGTTGAAGAAATCCCTGGGCATTTGCCCGATGTGCGGAGGAAAGCTCACCGATGACTGAATCACAAGCAATTAACGGCTTCAAGACCGATCAATGCTGGCTTTGCGAGGCCGATGCCATGGACTGCTACGACCTGTGGCCGTCTCCGATGTGCATCGTCTCCGACGGGGCGTACGGCATTGGGGGGTTTGATGGCGATCCGTCGTCTCCTTCTGGCTTGAGGGAGTGGTACCGTCCGCATGTCTACAAGTGGTCCGCCGCCGCAAGCACCGCGACGACGCTGTGGTTCTGGAATACCGAGATCGGCTGGGCGTCCGTGCATCCGCTGCTTGAGGAACAGGGGTGGAGATATGTCAGGTGCTGCGTGTGGGACAAGGACAAGTCACATATCGCCGGCAATGTGAACACCAGGACGATCAAGCAGTTCCCGTGCGTCACCGAGGTCTGCGTGCAATATGTTCGCGATCAAATCGGGACTGGCGAGCGGATCCAGGACTGGCTCCGCAACGAATGGCTCCGGTCGGCGCTGCCGCTGGGGGAGGCGAACACCGCCTGCGGGGTGAAGAATGCCGCGACCAGGAAATACCTGACTTCGGACGGCGCCTTCTATCTTCCTCCGGAGGAAATGCTCAACCGCCTTCGCGAATACGCGAATGCGCATGGCGATCCGGCCGGCAGGCCGTATTTTCAGCAGCCGTCCAGCCATTTCCATCCGAAATTCCAGTGTCCGTTCGGGATGACGAACGTCTGGAGGAGGCCGCAGGCGCTCTCGAGCGAGCGCCTGCGGGACGACGAGGGAAAGCCCCTCCATCCGAACCAGAAGCCGATTTCGCTGATGGGGATGATCGTCGAGTCGTGCACCGACAGGGGCGATGTCGTGTGGGAGCCGTTCGGCGGGCTGTTCGGCGCATGCCTGTCCGCGGTCAAGACCGGACGGATCGCGTTCGGGGCCGAAATCAACCATGCCTACTATCGGGCCGGCGCGTCCAGAATCGCCGATGCCGTCAAGCAAATCGAGGAGCGACTTTTCTAATGGAGCAACTGAACGGGAAGAGAATCATGGTGGTCGACTGCACCGGCGCGTCAACGACCGGCTTGTGCACGGGATGCGCGGACGACCGCATCAAGATGGTTCCGGATCACCATTCCGACGAACGGGTGATCTTTCTGCGCAACGTCGTCTGCTACGAAGTGGTCGGCGGCGGCACCACCGGCGGCTACTGCGGCATCAAGGTGTTTGTCTGCAAAAATGATGCGATAAATTGCAAGGGCCGGGTCCTGCTTTCCCAGGAGGGAAGCCATATTACTGACATGGGATGCCAGATGATTGGCCGAACCGACGTGAAATTCAAGTGCGATTTCATGAATCTCGGGGCGATGGAGGTGCTTCCTCCACAGGTGCAAAGGACGCTTTTCAACGGCATGACCGTGATTCGCGAAAAGAACAAGGACTATCTCGCCAATGCGAAAAGGCAGATAGCGGGCAACAATGCGGAAAGCCAGCAATGACCGACAGCGACAGATTTGAGCAATTGAAGACGCGCGTGGATGCCGTGAGGGTGAAGAAGATGGCGGCGGAAGCCGAGGCGCAGAGGCTCTCCGGAGAGCTCGAGGAGGCGAAGAAGGCGATCAAAGACACGTACGGCGTGGAAATCACCGACTTCGCCGCCGCGATCGAAACCATGCGCCAGGAATACCAGGCGTCCCTCGCGGAACTCGAGGACGCCGTGGCAGAAGCCGAGAGAAAAATCGGAGGGGCTGAAAAATGAATTTCCTTGGACTGGATCTTTCGTTCACCGCGACCGGATTCTACATGATAAGGGACGGAAAGGACGCAGTCTCCTTTGAAATCAACACCAAGCCCGGCGATTTTCCAACCGATCTCGAGCGGGCCGACCGGATCGCGAAGGTGATTGTGGACAACATGGCGCAGGAAGAACGGCCGTCCATGATCCTGGTCGAGGACTACTACACCGGAAAGCAGCCCGGCTCGGTGATCAAGCTGGCGGTGCTCGGGACGGTCGTCCGGCTTCGTCTTCTTGAGGCGGGGTATTCGTTTGTCACTCTCACCGCGTCGCAAATCAAGAAGCTCGAGACCGGCAAGGGCATCGCGCCGAAGGACACGATGGTCAAAAGCGTGTTCAAGCGGCACGGCTTCGACACCAATTCGAACAACATCGCAGACGCATGCGCAATGGCCTATGCAGCCAAGGCATACTACGAATGGCAGAACGGCCGCCGCGATTTCCTGAAGTACGAAGTCGAGGTCCTCAAGAAGGCCGGCAAGGAGCGCGAAGTCACCGTCCCGTATCTGCTTACGGACAGCAGGCAGGAGCTTGTCAAGACGCGAAAGGCGTGAACCGGTCTTTTTCATCTCTTTTGATCCCACCACCAATCAACCACGACTACAGCAATGAAAATTAAAATCTCCACTCTGAAGGACGCCTTGAACAAGATCGGCGTTTTCGTCGATCAGAATTCCACGATTCCGGCCTGCAAGACGGTGCATTTTTCCAACAAGGGGAACAAGGCGTCGATCTTCGCCACGGACACCTGCCATGCGGGAAGGGTGTTCTTCGACACCGAGGAAAAGGACGCGTTTGACTTCTGCGTCAACTACAAGGACATGTGCCGTTGCCTGCTGATGCGCGGAGACGAGGTCGAGCTGACCCGCTTCAGCGACCGGAAGATGCCGAACGGCGACACCGCCGACGGCATCGATTTCAAGAGCGGACGGACGAAGGTCGCCTGCGTCGAGCAGAAGTTCGACGAACTGAAGAAGGTCGAGGAGAAATGCCAGCTGCCGTCGGACTGCCCGAATTGCGCGATGAACGTCAAGATTCTCAAGAAGGCATTCACCGAATCCAAGTTCGGCAAGGAGAAGAACTGCACGCCGCAGGATCCGTGGATCGGCGGCGTGCACCTGAAGGCCGACGGCGACTCGCTGTACATCGAGGCCACCAACCGCAGCGTCGTCTCCGCGTGGAAGAGCCCCCAGCCGGTGCTCGAGGGCATGGAGATGGACAAGGCGAACGCCATCATGATGGACAAGGGCATCAACGCCCTGATGAAGTACAACGACGACGAAAACGTCAGCATCTACTTCGACGACGGGCAAATCGTGATGGCGAGCAAGTCGATGGAGGCATACACCCGTAGCATTAACGCGGTGTTCCCCGACACCAGCCCGCTTTTCAAGCACGAAGTCATCGCCGCGTACGAAATCGACCTCGCCGAGGCGAAATCGATGCTGAAGCAGTTTGACGACAAGACCTTCGACGCGATCAACCTCTCGTTCCACGAGAACGAAGTCGAATTCTTCAGCTCGGAAAACAACTGCAGCGTCAACGACGCGATGCCGTGCACCAGGATTTCCGGCGACGACCAGGAAGTCTGCCTGACGACCACTTTCCTCCACGACATCGTCAACAACATCTCCGGACAGAAGCTCCGCATTGAATTCCTGTCGAAGGGAAAGAACAACATCCTTTCCTATGTCGGCGAGGACGGCTCATACGGTCTGCTGTCGCCGCGCAAGCGCGCACGGTAGCGCCCGGCGCAAGGCGAGGAGAGAAATCTCTCCTCGCCCTTTTTTCTTATATTGAATGATTTGTAAGAGCATTCTATCAAATATGGGAAAAAAGGCCGATTCATCATGAAAAGGGACGAATTCCTGCAAATCTTCACCACCGGCTTTCACAAGCTGAGCCTAAAGAAAGTCGTGAAGTACGGTTCCGGCAAGACTGAAATCGGAAAGCCGTACGACGACCTGCTCGGACTTTTTGAATTCGAGCCTCCGGCATGCGTGTGGAACGATCCGGCTCCAATCGACTACGATTTCCTGAAGCAGGTGGCGTCGGAATTCAACGAGGAGCTGAGCAACTGCATCGTCAGGAAGTTCACCAGGAAGATCTTCCGCGAGGGAAAGCTTTCGACCAAGAAGGTGGTACGATACATTTTCGACATCATACCGAAAAACGTAGTGGAATTCCGCTTCGACACCGAACGGAAGAAGATGCGTCTAGTGGTCAAGGGGTTCAGAATCAACTCATGAAATATAGGGCATACTATGTGGCCGATGAAAACCGCCTCGAGGCGATGTTGGTCTGCTCTCTAAACCATCGCATCAACTGGTGCGAGGACGGGCTGAAGCTGGTGTCGTGGAGGTATAATCTGGTTGACGAAGGCGACGCCGGCGACATCAACGAGGTCTTCAGGAAAAAGACCGCGCTCCAGATCGACCATCGCCGCAAGAAGCAGATCCGCTCCATGAGCCTCGGCGACATCATCGTGTTCGACGAAGTGCCGTGGATTGTCGGCGCATTCGGGTTCTTCCGGATACCGGACATCCTTTTCGAGCAGGTGCCGTTCTGCTAGAAGACAGTCCGCCGCAATGAATTTTTAAGTCAATACGTCTCTTCCATTCAAAAAGTAGCAGGTAACATTAGGAGCCACACCAGAAATGGCCAGCAAATCAGTGTTAATCGTCGGAGACTTGCATTGCGGTTCGATGGGCGGACTGACCCATCCGGACTGGATTGTCAGCCAGGGAAGAAGCCAGTTTTTCTCGCAGCTCCAGGAGGAGATGTGGGATCTCTACGTCCAGTCTCTCAATGAGCTCGGCGAAGTCGACGTGCTGATTGTCAACGGCGACGTCATCGACGGAAAGGGCGCCAGATCCGGCGGCACCGAATTGATTACCAGCGATCTTATCGAGCAGACCGACATGGCGGTCGCCGCCATCGATCAAATCAACGCCAAGAGCATCTATTTCACATATGGCACTCCATATCACACCGCGCCCGGCGGAGAGGATTTCGACAGGATCGTGGCCGACCAGTTCCATGCGTCGATCCACGACGAGCTTGACCTGGACGTCGAAGGCGTGCTGTTCAATGTGCGCCACAAGATAGGAACTTCGTCCAGCCCGTACAACCGCTCGCAGCCGGTCGGCCGGGCCCGGCTGTGGGACAGCCTCCGCGCAATGCGGAACGAGGACCGCCGGGCGGACGTGTATGTCCGTTCGCACGTGCATTATTTCTCCTTCTGCGGCGAATCGGACTGGATTGCGTTTACGCTTCCCGCGCTGCAGTCGAACATGACGAAATTCGGCGCCCGCGAATGCATCGGGACCACCGACTGGGGGATGGTGAAGTTCAAGGTGCAGGACGGCATGTATGCCGGATACGACACGAGGATCTATCCGCTCATGTCTGGGAGGAAGCGCATCGTCAAGGCCCGCTAGGGAAAGACACGGGAGGGCGAGAAATTGCATCAGTCCTGCATGAATTGGGAACAGCGCATCGACCTGAGCTTCACGCTGCTGAAGGAATTCGCGGCGCTTGTCGGCGGAGAGGAGTCCAAGGAAATCCTGGACATCCTTCTGGCGATGTCGGATTTCGTGTCCAGCGACGAATTCAAGAACAGCACGGATCAGGAAAAGCACGACCGATCCGTCGAAATCCTCGGAGACGCGATAGGCACGTGCGCCAAGCTTATCATGCATAACGAACGGCCGGAAAGCCCGCCCGTGTACATGACCCGCGAGCAAGTCAAGGAACGGCTTAGGCAGGAGTATCTAAAATCGGTGGACACGGACTGCGAGATGGCCTCGATGAGCGTCTCGGACTGGATCGCCGAAAACAACATCGTCATCGTCGATGAAGGCGACACGCGGCTGGAAGAGCAGTCTTCATCCTCTTCCGGAGAGGCTTGCCCTGGAGGTGGTTCCAATGAGGGCGGTTGATCGTCTGAACCAGCTGAAGGCGGACTGCGAAGAGGAATACGGCATCGAGCGGTTCGTGTCGCTGACCAACCCGAAGAATGTCGACTTGATGGAGGCGCTGGTGGCATGGACCTGCGCCGGAGTACAGTTTGAAGAAAACGCCGAGGTGGAGCCGTCCAGCGACATGCAGGACATGTGGGCGTTGAGCAACTGCGACATGAAGCGCTTCGCGGAGACGGCCGGGCTGAAGATGATGGATGCGATCGTGAAGCTCCGCCAGCTGCAGAACCTCGGGCTGATTTTTCCGGATGGCGACGCGCTGTCGAAGGCCCGCAGCATCATCAAGGTCTATGTGAAAGGCAAAATCGAGACGATGGACAAGAAATGAATTCGGAAGACACCTTTTTGAAGAGATGCATCGCCGGCGAGCTCAAGGTCGAAGAGTGGCGCGGATGGCTGGAGAAGGCAAGGGAGCTGGAGCCCGATTCGGAGCCGGCCGACCTGCTTGGATTGACGCCTGGCGAATACGAAGACCTGAACGGCGAATTGCGGTCGATGAAATTCTTTGTCGTGAAGCACACGGACTATCCGGACGGCGGAATGAACAGGATCTGGGGCGGATGCTATGTGCGATATCTGTTCGAGACGGATCCCAACGATCCGCGATATGAGGCCGGCTGGGTCGACGCGGTCAACAACGAGCACGGGTTCGCCAGGATCCAATGCGACGACCAGTATGACGGCGTCAGGGCGGTCACGGTAAGGGTGAACGACATCCTGGAAATCATGCCGAACAAGGAGCGTCCGCTGATCTACTACAAGACGATGATGTGCGGCGACTGCAACAAATGCGACCATTCTTCGAACCTGCCGGTTCCGGAAGGGTGCCATCTGAAGGTGTTTTTCGACGCAATCCTTGGCAAGCAGTCGGTCGACAAGGATTTTCTGCAATACTATACCACCGGCATTCTCGCCGGAGAGGCGGAACGAATTGCGCAGGACGAGGGCTGGAAGACCAAGGCCGCCGAAAAGGATGCGGCCGGCCGCGCGGCAGACGGGCGCCGGGAATGCCGGTGCGATCATTGCAGCGGATGCCACGAGGATTAAGGCCGGCGGTTTTGACGCCCTTTCATGTCGGAGAAGTCCATGGAAATGGATTTTCTCCGATTTTTTTATCGTGATTCCACGCGGAGGAAGCTGCTTTTTCCGAAAAAGACGCTATGGTAATGAAGTGATCCGCGGTTCAGCCGTGACGCAACGCCAAAATCCAAATTTCCGGAAGAAAAATGTCAGCAAGCCCCATCGACGTAGAGCAATTCCTGATCAATCTTAAAATCCACCTCCTGCGGATGAATCCATTCTACGGCCATGTCCTCCAGCAGCTCCCGGTCTGCTATTCGGAGAACGAGACGCCCACTCTCGCCGTCGGAAAGCTCGGCCGCGACGAGGTGATGGTGCGGCTGTTCATCAATCCACGGTATGTCGAGCACATCATCCAGAGGACCGACCGCAACGAGGAAAAGGTGAAGAACCACTTTGTCGAAGTCCTGCGCCACGAGGTACACCATCTGATTTTCCAGCATCTCACGTATGATTTGCCCGATGCCGACCGGCTGAACATCGCCTGCGAGCTGAGCGACAACTCGTATATCGACCGCAACAAGCTGGTGGATGGCGACAAGGCCGTCTTTCCGGAAGACTACGAGCTGGAAAGGGGGCTCGGTGTAAACGAATACTACATCGCCCTGAAGGACAACGCGAAGTTCAACAGCGACCTGAAGCGGTGGTCTTCTCAGAAATCGGAGCCGACCGAAGAGGAGGACAAGCTTGGAGAGCTTGCCGAACGGCAGGACAGGGCTGGCTCGTCCAACGATTCCCGCGGCGACAACGCCGACACGGGCGAAGCACAGGATGAACAGCAGGGGATCAGCGACGACACCGGCGGCATTGCGAACAGCATTGGCGATTCCGGAAACGGGAAAAGGAGGCAGTCCGGCAAGGGCGGGGCATCCGGCGGTTTCAGCGACGAGGCGAGAAAGGAGGCGCAGGACAGGCTGTCCGAAGCGCAGGACCTGCAGAACCAGGCGATGGACGACCTCAGAAATGGCGATTCGGCCGGGGCCGGCTTCAAGCAGCACCGCGCCGCGCAAAAAATCCGCGAGGCGCAGGAGGCGCTTGAAAAGGACCGCAAGTCGCGGGAAGGAGACGGCGGCGAATCCGGCGGAAGCAGGGGGACGCTTGACTCGCACGACAAATGGAAGGACGTCAGGAACGACGACCTCACCAACGAGATGGTCAAGGACATCATCCGGCAGGCCAACGAGACCTGCAAGCTCCTGAACAACTGGGGCGACTTGCCGGGGAGCATCCGCGAGGCGATCGACGACTGCTATGCGGCGAACAGGCAAATCGTTCCGTGGGAGGTGGTGCTGAAGAATTTTCTGGCTTCCGCGTCGGAGAACGTATTGGACTACACGATGAAGCGGAAATCCAAGCGGTACGACACGCGTCCAGGGACGAAAAAGGACGACATCCTTTCCGTCGCGGTCGGAATCGACACTTCCGGCTCCATCGACAACACGATGCTGAAGGTGTTCTTCAACGAGCTCCAGTGGATGCAGAAGACCGGCGTGAAGATGACGATCTTCGAATGGGACACCCGCATTCACCGCGAATACGACTTCAGGGAATACGACGGAACGGTTTCCGGACGCGGAGGCACCGATCCGACAGAATTTCTGGAGACGGTGTCGGAGCGCAAGTTCGATTGCGTCATCACGTTCACCGACATGTATTTCGCGAACATCACCAAGCAATACCGCATGCCGATGCTGTGGGTGGTGGATCGCGGAGGATACGACTTCGCGGACAACGACCAGTGGCCGTGCGAGGACGGCATCATCATGAAGGTGAACAAGGATCGCGACGGGTTCGAAGTCGTCAGGAGGTAGGAAGATGAACGGAATCTACGACGTCGGAATCGACCATCCGAACAAGAGGACGGCGATAAAGAGAGCGATTGACGGTGAGCTGGTTCCGCGCGACGGACAACAACTGCTGTTGTTCGACAAGGACGGATCCGGCGATCAGTTCCGATGCGTTCTGCTCATGTCGAGCAAAACATGCATAGATTTGCGGTGTTTGATCGAAGCCGGCAAAATCGGCTCCGGAACAAAGCTGCTTTTTGTTGACGACGTAGACGGCAGAAATCGTTTGCTGAAAAAGAAGAATCCTTCCGAAAAAGGAGGATGCTATGATGTGACGGAATGGAAGGAGACGGTGATTAAAATCCTTCATGACGCTCTTTCGCGTGCCGGTCAACCGATGATTCCGGAAAAAAACATCGTGTTTCACAACGGCGATGTCCTGCGAATTCCGTTGAGGGCGTATCTGCAGCATCTTGGAGAGCCGGCGCTGGACTTCGTGTTTTTTGATTTTTGCGGAGCCAGCCTTCCCGACGGATTCGCCTCGTTTGTCTATGGTAACATGGACATGTTCTGCGATGGATGCATGGTGTGGGTGACGAAGGCGATCGGGTCGGCGGTTCCAATGCTTCTTGACCGCAAGGACGGCAGGCATTCCGCGATGAACGAGCTGTATCACAAATGCATAGTCCATAAGGAGAGCCAGATGCTTCATTTCGAGCAAAGACTTGATCTCAACGGAGTGAAGATCAAGGACAAATCTCCTTTAATGGACAGCATCAAATACAGCAATTTCGAGGTGGCAAGATGCTTTTGCAACACGTACAAATGCGAAAGCTGCGGAATTTATCTGTACAAGGGCGACCGCAGAAAGACAGACAACAACATCCCCGCGTCGAACATGGCGATTTTCGCCTTCAAGAAGCGCGACTCCGACTGGAGCGAAAGACGGGGACGGTATTTTCACTGCTTCATTCCGAATTCTGGATACCGGCCGGTTTTGAGCAAGGAGATCAAGGAGCGGATCTATCCGCGGCTGCTGTCCGGCAAAAGGTGCGTCTCCGTTGAAATCGACGGACAGCAGTGGTTCATGACGACGAAACGTGGCAGACAATATCTTGTTGGCGACGCTGACATCGAATTGTGCCTGCAACATGTGAACTACAATGTCGAAGAATTTTTTAGGAGATTTGAACTGAACAAATGGCTCGGGCTGATTTTCCGCGAGGACCTGAACAGATCCGGCAAGGCGGCCGACAACAAAAGCAATCACACATTCAATGACACAAGCCGTTTTCCAGAGAGAATTCAGACCAGTTTCGACAACCGGCGACACTTTGTTTTTACGGAAGAGCTGTGCCAGTGCACAATCGAAGGAAAACACGTGAATGGCATTCTCCGAGGCTCTCCGCTGCACTACGAGCTGCTCCGCTATCTGTACGACAAGGTGGTTCTGCTGGATTTGGCCCGCAAATTCCATCAGCCTCCAGACTGTGTTGACACCGGCGACTATTTTCGAATCCGCATGCGGTTCAGGCCGGGCATAGACAACATCGAATTCTATCACGAAGGACAATGGAGGAAGTTTGTGTCTGAAAAAAACGGCGAGCTGCTGGTTCAATTGAGCAACAAGGTTTTCGGCTCCAAATCTTGAAGCCATTTTAACTATGACGCTTGAATTCATCTGCTGGATTGCCACCATTGTCGCCCTGGCTGGGACAGTCCTGAACGTCCTGAAAAGGAGAATGTGCTTCGCGCTGTGGTCGCTGACCAACGTCGCCTGGCTGGGCGTGGACATCTACAACCGCATGTACAGCCGCGCGATACTCGATTTCGTGCAACTAGCGTTGGCGATATGGGGGTTGTTCGCATGGAAGGAAGAATCGAGTAGAATTTAACCGGTTGTCAATTACGACAGGAGTACGACATGGCGAATCTAGTTGGATTGGATGGACAGAAGGACAAGATCCTCCGAGAGGACAAGGACAAGCTCGAGACCGAGCTGAAGGAAAAACGGCATGAGGTCGGCCTTGACGACATGAAGCCCCTCCACAACCAAGGGATCTATGATCAGTTCAAGGACATCAAGGAGGAGGGCGCGCACATTAGGGAAATCATGGCGAAGGGGAAGGAGGATCATCGCCGGAAGCTCGAGGAGGAGCGCAAGGCGAAGCGGAAGACCGCCGACGAGCAGCTCGAGATACATCTCCGCGAACTGGAACGACGCGAGCGGGCGGCATATGACTCCAGAAGAATCGTCTTCCGGGACGGCGGAATGGACAAATACGAGAAGCGTCTCCGCATGATGGACGGCCTTGTCCTGCTCAAGCGGGAACCGCTCAGGGACTCCGTCGATGGCATGTGGCTGGATCCGAACCGCTTCGAGAAATGGCCGAAATGGCATGTCGTTGCGGTCGGCACGCGCGTGGAATCCCCTGCCGTCGGATCCGTGGTGGTGGTCGACGCGTATTGCGGAACCGAGGTGGTGTCGAAGGACGACGTGTACCTCATTGCCGATTCCGAGGACATCCTCTGCACGCTGGAGGAATAGCATGGGACTGAAGAACTGGATGTACGACAACTACTTCCGCCTTCCCGAGTGGGTGAAGAAGTGGCTGTTTCCAGGATACGCCTGGAGCAACCTCCTCCATCGAACCGATATCGTGAAGATCCCCGGCGCCTCGCCGACGGAATACCACGAATACGACTGGCGGCTGACGGCGGCGGTGTTCGAGCTGGTCTCCGATTTCGTCGAGAGCGAGGAACGCAGCCCGGTGGTCGACTGGGAGGCCACCGGCCCGGCGGCGCTGGCCGACTGGAATTCGATGAAGGAGATCCGCGACTGGTGGCGGACTGGCCGTGACCGCGCTCTCCAGCGCCATCAAAGACTGCTTGAATTTTACAGCAAGTGGTATGCCGGACAACCGGAATTCGGCGAGCCGGACGAACGCGGGATGGTCGCGATGACCTTTACTTGCTCGGCGCTTCCGAAGACCCGCGAGGAATTCGACATCGCTTTCGACGAGGACGACTGGAAGGTATTCGACGAGTTTTTCGCCGACCGGAGCAAGGTGGTCGAGAAGAGTGCCATACGGAATCTGGTCAACGAGCTCGACGACTATGTCCGCGTCCAGGACACCAGGTATCTCAAGATGGCGATTGACGTCAGGGAACGGATGTGGACTTGAAGGCCATGGACGGAAGAATTGCGGATCAGAATTCCGGCGACCGCCATCTGGAAATCGAGGAAATTGCGCTGTCGAAGCTCCGCAAGACGAAGCTCCTGAAGCGGCGCCACTCGAAGGACCAGCTGGATCGGTGCGTGCATTCCGTGATGACTTTCGGGCAGTACGCCCCGCTGGTGGTGTCGGGCAACGAGATCCTCTGCGGGACGCTTGTCTATGATGCCCTGAAGCGCCTGAAGACCCGCCGCGCGAAAATCGTCCAGGTGGGCGAGCTCTCGGAAGAAAAGCGCCGCGAGCTCCGGTATCTCGACAACCGGACATTCGAGATGTCGTTCTGGAAAAACGACGACCTGAAGGTCTTCCTGATGGGGCTGGACAAGGGCTTCCTGGAAAATTGCGGCTATCGCGAAGAGGAAGTCGAGCAGATGATCAATGGCTTTTCGGAAGAAGGCCACCGCGCCAAGAAGTCGCTTATCCAGGAGCTCAACGAACAGCCGGAAGAGTGGTACTGCCCGAAATGCGGATGGACTGGCACTTTCGTGGAATCCGAGAGCG
>JAEEGL015405705.1_pt1 | contig 20600 bp, 9 predicted proteins | sample 9134231 | NCBI WGS metagenome assembly JAEEGL01 (sample SAMN16246548, study PRJNA631951) | gut metagenome | biome: gut microbiome; feature: rumen; material: fiber-attached | host: Bos | place: Iran: Karaj | collected 2018-10
CATCGTGTTTTCTTCGACATGCGGGAGCACCTTCAAAAGCGTATCGTTCAAGGCATCGCCAAATTCCTGAGCCGAAGGCTTCGGGAGGAACTTCGCTATCATCACAGAACGGCGTTCATTCACGTCGGACGGTTCCGTATAAATTCGCACAAAGGGCTGTTTGCTCAAGCGCAGATTGTCCATGCCCATCTTCTGCAAGAAGTACGTGAGGTCGGCTTGCACCGAAAGCGTTGCCGATGTAAACGTTGCAGACTTGATCCACGGATAGAACTTTTCTCTCCAGATGTTTCCGGAATGGAGCGGGAGCGCATGCAGCTTGATCGTGTGCGGATTAAACGGTTCTTCCATGTAGAACACCCAATCGGCACGTCCAGCCTTTGTTACAAATTCATAGTCCGTAACGAAATGGTTCACTTCGGTCATACGGCCTTCGAGGTCGCTCACCACGCCCTTGAGAGATTCGACATTCGATGTGGCAGCCACAAGCTTTTCTGCAAGAGCGCGTGCATTGGCATACTGCTCCAAGAACGTTGCCGGGTCGGCTTCGTATTCCGCAAGGATGCTGTTCACATAAGTAAAGCCGCTGCGTCCGTTCTTCTGCTTTGCAAGTTTCTTGCCAATCTTCATGAAGAAGCGGTGCAAGGCCTTTTCAGATTCGGCAAGAGCTTCGGAAAGCTTATCGCAAAGTTCATGGAGTTCGGGTTGTTCTGCCGGAATGCGGCTTGCAATTTCAGCAATGAGGCCATCGCCACCAACCTTAGATGGTTCAAGCGTTTTCGCGATGTTTCTGAATCCAAAGAACGAGATGGAGCGTCCAAACGTCTGGTTGCTAATTTCGGGCAAGCGATGAGCTTCGTCAAACACGATGTGTTCATAAGACGGGAGTAAAGCAAAATCGAGCTGCAAGTCGGCAAGGAAAAGCGAATGGTTCACAAGCACCATGTTCGCGTTCATGGCCTTACGTTTTGCTACAAATGCGGGGCAGTTATCGTAATGCGGGCATTTTTCGCCAAGGCAAGACGAAGCGTTGCTCGAAAGCTTGGACCAAAGTACGCGATTGCGGCCCTGGCTAAACGAATTGCAATCATTGATGTCGCCCGTTTCGGTTGCCATTACCCACGGAATGAGGGCCATGAAAGAATCGCGCTCTTCAATGGAGAGGAGCTTCTGCGAGTGCATGAGCACTTCTTCGAACTTGCGGAGGCAAAGGTAATTGTCGCGGCCTTTTAAAATTGCCGGACGGAGTTCGCCATTGTAAATCTTCGCAATCTGCGGGATAGACTGCGTCCAGAGCTGTTCCTGCAAAGTGCGGGTTGCCGTACTGATCAAAACGCGTTCACCGGTAATAGCCTTGTTCGCAGCCGTAATCAGGTAAGACAAGGTCTTGCCAGAACCGGTCGGAGCTTCGAGCACACAAAGGCCACCCTTGTACATGTTGCGTTCCATGACAGAGGCAAAATCTTGCTGGTTGTGACGCGGCTTGTAATCTTCCACGACAAAAGAAATAAAACCGCCTTCCTTAAAGAACTCGCTTACACGCGGGGCTCTAGACTTGGGCAAAGCTTCTGGCGCAGGAGCCTCAGGCAACTTGTACTTCGGAGCGGCCAAAGATTCAGACTTTGTAGCAAAAAGCGTCTCGTAGCCGGAACCTTCGGCAACTTTAGAAAGTGCCTCAAAGAGCCACGGGTCCATCGAAGAAATCTTTTCAAGCGCCTTCACGAACAAGCGACCGCAAGCATCGGCATCGGGCAAAGCGCGGTGGGCTCGGCTGCGTTCAATATTGAGTTCCTGCACAAGCGTATCGAGACGATGGTTCGGAACATCCTGGAACGCAATGCGCGAAAGCGTGAGCGAATCCCAGAACACATGGGAATCGTAAGAAATACCAACCTTGGTAAACGTCTGCTTGAGGAACTTGGAATCGAAAAGGGCATTGTGAGCCACAATCGGGAGGTCACCGATAAACGTGCAAATCTGCCCTGCAACCGTTGCAAAATCAGGAGCACTTTCCAAGTCCGCCTTGTTAATGCCGGTCAGCGTCTCGATAAAAGGACGGAGTTCAGCAGAAGACGGCTTCACTAGAAAATCGAGATTTTCCTTCGGTTCGCCATTTTCAAAGCGAACAAGAGCCACCTCGATGATTTCATCCTTCTCGAAATCAAGACCAGTCGTTTCCAAGTCAAGCGCCACAAATGCAGGAATTTTTTCCATCTTCATCCATCCTTTAAGGCAATGCCGGCAAGTTCGGCATCAGTTGTTCTAAATCGTTTGAACCACTTTTGATTTTCAATGTATCAATCGGGGAACGCCATGCAGAACCAAAGCTAAAGGGATTCAAAGAACCACCATTCGGAAGTCCGGTCCCTTTATCTGCATAATAATAGTCAATAATGTAACCACCTTCAACAAGGTCGTTAAACGAAAACACCCCGTAAGAAGAGCACTTTGCGTATTCAAATTTGCCTGTTTCCACAGATTTGAGACGAACAATAGCACCCGCCTTTGCACCAGGAATTTTGCCCACCATCGAAGCCAACTTCAATTTGGAAATTGTTTCGAAAGTGAGTTTGTTTTCGTACTTTGTCTTGATTACAGTATCACGAACACCATTGCTATCGGCCTTAGCCAAAGTCGTATCGGGATACCCGCGCAACAGGCTGAACTTGGAATCCGTCGGCCACGGCACATTGCGCTTTACAAGATAACGGACTGGATCTAGCTTTGTCGCAAGAACTTGCGTTGTATCTTTATTTTCAACAATAAAGAACATATCTTTCAAGGAATCAAGAACAGGCTTGTTATAAATTACGACCAAGGAATCATCCGGGAACGCATTTTTCGACTTGCCTGTAACTTGCACCGTCTGGATTTTCGGAGCGAGCGTATCGGCTTCCATCTCCTTCCATTCTATCTCGGCATAATTCCTTGCAGTATCTAGAGCACGGGAAAGCGAATCTTTTCCGTTACGGCAAATAAACTTGTACAAGATTTCGTCTTTCGGTTTTGGGTCAAAGTAAAAACGCGGAGCATTCGAAGTTCCAAGATACACGAGCCGCGGGTAAAGCGTATCGCCATTCGGCGAAGCAAGATAGCAGTTGGAAGTATCAGCAAATGCGGAATCAAAATAGACATGGCGCGTAAAATTCGCTTCAAGTACATCCTTGAATGGCTGCGTCACATTGTCCATTTCCATCAGCGAAGTGTCTTGGTCCGCAAGAGCAATCCACAATGTATCTTGCGTCGATTCATTCAAGAGCAAATCTGAGATCCAAACGCCAGCAAGTTCCGACGAAGGTTCAATCTTGTGGTTGCCATTCCCATCGACAAACGCGACAACACGATAACGCCCGGCCTTAAGCCCTGTAAACGTGAAGTTTCCAATGCTATCTGCCGCCGTGATGTAAAGCGGTTCTTCTTTTGTAAGCATCGGGAGCGAATCCAGCGCGTGCGTCACCGTATCGCGGAATTTTTCAAGATAGCGTTTGGATTCGCGTTCGGCGCCCATCAAGTAAAGGCCCACGCTCGGGTACGATTTTTTGCGAACAAGAGAATCGCTCACCATCACGCGACCGGAAAGCGTCAATGAGTCAATGGTCGCTCCCGTCGAGAACACAACTTGGAACGGCTTTGCAAGCGCATTCCCGCGCAAGTCCTTGATGCCACCAGCAAACGTAACAGTGTAAGTCGTACCCGTATCGAGTTCCGCACGCGAATAAACTTCGAGCATCTTGCCATGAACTTCGTAACGCAACTTCTTTTCAATCGGGGGCGAAATGGAAATGGCACCTCGCGGGATTGAGGCGTTAATCCATTCATCAAATTCCAATTTCACATAAAGTTCATTCGGATGATTTGCAGACTTTGGCGCAGGAGACACCGCCGCAACGCGCGGCGGCAGCTTATCTTCGGGACCACCCGAAGGAGCCACTTGCGTTGCGCAAGCAGCTATCATCAGGCATGAGGCCAAAAAATATGCAACCTTCGAGAACTTCATTCTCACTTAATCAAATCAATAATTTTGCCAATGCGGGTGAATCGGATGCGGAACGGAATGCGCCACCAAGTCAACGGATTGCCAAGAGCAAACTTTCCATCATCGTTTTCGAACGAGAAGTAAATGACAAAAGCCTTTGCACGGATGTTGCGCAGCGAGACAAGTCCCCAATAACGGCTATCGGCAGAATTGTCGCGGTTGTCGCCCATCATAAAGTACTGCGGGTACTTCACGACATAACGATCAATCTTTTCAGAACCGAGATACAAATTGCGTTGGATTTCGAAATGAGACTTTTCCACAACTTCGGCGGAGTCCGTAGAATCCTGAGTCGGCACAGCCACATTCAAACGTTTCACATTGCCATCAAGGTCCTGAAGAATCGAACCTTCAAAGGAAACGTAACTCACAGGACGGGTAAAACCGCGATTCAAATCGGGATCGTGCGGGTCTATCATCGGTAAAAAACCAATCTTCGCTAGTTCCCTGAAATAGTTGAACGGCATCGCGCCAGACAACGTATCGCCAAGTGTAAGTCTCTGCTGAATTATGGTCTGGTTCCTCGAAAGCATGGCATTCAGCAAAAGACCACGATCGTTCTCAACCGGGAATCTAAAATCCTTGAACACGTAATTGTTGTTTTCGCGGCCATCGCGCAAAAGCGAAAGTTCCAAACGCACGGAAGAATCCGGATTTTCCTGAGCCACAAGCGAACGCAACCACCAGAGTTTAATCATCGAAATAGAATCGACATACAGCGTATCACCTGCAGAAGGCACTACAAATTCTTCGACTTCATCTCGCGGCGAAAGCGTACGAACATTCGCCGTCCACTTCCCGAATGCCGGTAGGGAATCCTGACGCTTGCCATTCAAGAACAACCTGCCACCATGAACCGCCACTCTATCGCCGCTCACGGCAACGCAACGCTTGATGTAGTCCTTCGGACCATCGGCATAATGCACCAAATGCGGCTGTCCCTTTTCGGGAGTGTGATCCCAATAGTAATTGCCCAGCATAAGCGCATTGAACAAATGCGTATAGCGTTTGGGATTGTTATCGGGATATTCCGGTTCGCCCGGATAACGGAAAATGACGACATCACCATGCTTGGGTTCTGCATATCCCGGAAAGTTCTGGTTCGAGAACGGAATCGGAGAACCGTAAGTAAACTTGAGCCCCAGCAAAAAGTCGCCGGTCTTAAGCGAATCTTCCATAGAGCCGCTTGGGATCTGGAACGCCTGGATGACGTACTGGATAACGATTAAAGCAAGGACAACCGGTACAATAACTTCACGTGTAAAAGATTTAAGAAACTTCTTTATGTTTTTTTTCGGAGATGTCTGTTCCATCAATACTCCCAATTACAAACTCTTGACCGTCTTCACAAAATTACGGCTTACGGTAATCTGCGTCCTGTTTTTGTCGCGAAGCACAACGCAAAGGCGACCGCTTTCAGTCTTTCGAATTTCAGAAATGTAGTCTATCGCCACCAAATGTGCACGATGAACGCGAACAAACTGGCGCGGGTCAAGTCGCTTTTCCAATTCCACAAGCGTAAGATCAATAATGTACTGCGATGTGGTCGTATAAGCCGTCGTGTACTTTTCTTCGCTCTGGAATCGAATGACCTCGTCCATGTTCACAAGCAAAATGCGGTCGGACTGTTTAACCTGCAATCGCTGCATGTAAAACCCGCCTGCGCTCATCATTTCCTTAAACCTGTCCCACGAGAAATCCGCCGGAACGCCCTGCCCGACTTGCTGTGGCATGCGCTTGCGGAGCTTCGCCATCGTTGCCTGCAAACGCTCGGGATCAATCGGCTTCAAAAGGTAATCAACGACATTCTCTTCGTAAGCACGGAGCGCAAAATTATCGTAGGCCGTCGTAAATACGATGAGAGGAATATCATCTTCGTTCAGCGATTTCAGGACTTCGAACGCATCCATGTCCGGCATCTGGATATCCAGAAACACGACATCAGGATCGAGTTCATGAATCTTTTCAATTGTTTGCGTACCAGAAGAGGCTTCGCCTAAAATTTCAATTTCACCCGAATAAGCTTCGAGCAGGGAACGCATGCGCACGCGTGCTAGTGGTTCGTCATCGGCTATTAAGGCAGTAAACATCTTGTCCAACTCTTACTTTTTAATTTTCTTATAAAAGCGAATCAACACGGCTTTCATGCCATCGGCATCGTGATAGACGTCGCCCAGCTTCATAAACGCCAAATTTCCAACCTTATCGCGCTTGAATTCCCAGCGAACCGAATTATCCGAGAGGCTCACCTTCACAATGCTGTCTGCGTACACGAATGTCCCGCGGAGCGTATCAACATCAACATTCACGGAATCCTTCAGGATAGATTCAACCACCATGGCCTTGCCGTCATTGAACAAGTCCATATTCACAACACGCTGATTGCAATTATCACAGGGTAAACGTCCTGAATAAAAGCCAAAGACATCCGCAGGGATTTCTATGGGAGGTAAATCAGGGAGCGGTTCTGACTTCTGCTCAGAACAACCCATAAATAATCCACTCAGCATTGCAGTTAGCACACAGGCATACTTCATACGTAATAATCTAAAAAATTTCGGACAGGGCTAATGGCTTGCGAACCTAAAAACCGGTAGAATAGACCAATCTAAAGCCAAGAGTCATTTTGGAATGAACTGGGTCTAGCTTTTCGCGTTCCTTAGGGGCAAGTGCGGTTACCTTGTCCGACCAGCCGCCACCGCGGACTACACGATACACACCCGATTCAGGGCCAGTGTAATTGTCACTTTGTTTTTTCGGATAAGAGTCATACCAGTCATTGACCCATTCAGCAACATTTCCGGCCATATCGTATAGGCCAAAACCATTCGGCAACTTTTGAGCCACCACATCAGGACCAGCAGTTTGTCCATAATACGCATACTTAGATGCGACATCGGTGTCCCAATAATAGGTTGTCGAAGTACCACCACGAGCCGCCACTTCCCATTCATTTTCCGTCGGGAGACGGATAGAAGCGGCAGAGTAATTTACTTTCAAATCCACTAAAATTGAATCACCGGTAATGGACTTATAGACATAGGCTGTATCAAGGCCCGCAAGCTTCGAGAACGCATTGCAGAAGAGTACAGCCCGGAACCAACTCACATTCGAAACAGCAATCGAATCTCCTGTCTTAGACTGTTTCGGCAAGTCCTCCATTACAAATTCATAAACCTTTTGGGTCACTTCCGTCGTGGCCATAGAAAATGAATTTACGCCGAACGAATTCACACCACGAGTAATTGCAGCCTTGGGAATTTTAACCCAATCGAACATATTAAAAATCGTGGAATCTACATGCAAAGAATCCTTGCTCGAAGAGGAATTACTAACAACGCTGGACGAGCCACCCTTATCAACAGGAGGAAAGCTACCGCCTTCGACAGCATCGCCGCTTGCCGTGCAAGCCTCAAGCGCAAAAAACGCCCCCAGCGACAATATCGCCATGAACGCCAAGCAACGCGGCATGAATTGTTTCAAACGCATAGTCACCCCCTCGTCAAAGATTAACGGACAACGCCGACGCGGTAAAGCTTCTGCTTTGTCTTGCCGCTCTCGAACTTGACTTTCAAACGGGCCGTATAAATGTCCGAGCCCAAATTGTGCAAGTCGAGATTAGCTTGATTCATGCCGGCAACGCCATCCGGAATGTCCGTCTTGAAAACGCACAAACCAGTGATGTCATAAAGTTCAAGCCTTACCGTACGCGGCTTTGCGCCAAGTTCCATGCGAACTTTCGCTTCGCCACCGCGCACCGGGTTCGGGAAAATAAAGAAGTCCGTAATTTCGTCCCTAGCCTTTATTGCATCAACATCGCCAAGCTTAGATGCATCGAAGAATCCCGTGCGTTCGTTGCCTGCAGCCGGAAGCGTCCAAGCTGCGGCCGCCTTTTCTGCGCCATCGGAAGCCTTGTCCAGACGGAACGCAGTCACACCTGTTCTATGGAATGCGTAAAGTTCCGGGCCCTTGGAATTCTTAACAGCATCCGTCACAAAAATGCTCATCGGAACAGCCTGCTGCAACGAATCCGTCGATTCGTAACTGCCTGCCGCAATCGGGAAGCGGTCTGTTACACGCTTGCCCTTGCCCGTGTAAGCATAGACCAAGCCATCGCTCGACGGCACAAGGATTTCAGGAACCTTATCGCCTGTCACATCGACTATCAGTGGATCGCTGTGGAATCCCGTAACAGGTGTACCGCGATTAATCGTCACCGGGAACCCATCCACCGGAACGCCAAAGCGGTCAAGCGCATAAACGAGGTTATCGCCCAGGAATACAATTTCCGGGTATGCATCGCCGTTCAAATCGCCAATTGCCATTCCAGAAGTTTCGTCAGCGAGCCCGCTCGTTCCAGCCGCGCCACGCTTGTAAACACGCACCCACTGAGCCGTCTGCTTCCCACCTTCACCAAGTTTAAAGCTAACTACTGTACCGCGACTGCCAAGCATAACCGCATCAACCGTCCCATCGCGATCCAGGTCCGTGCAAGCCACACGGAAGCTTTCGTTCTTGGAAGCAGCCACTTGTGCAAATCCAGCCGTTTGCTTGCTAAAGCCCGGCTTTGCATCGGCCTTGTTTTCGAGCGTGAACTTGCGCATAAAGATTTTGCCATCTTCGCCCACAACCACGCCAAAGTAATCTTGCTTGTCCACCTTGCAAATCGCCATGTCTTGCGGATGAGCAATGGATTCCGTCGAAGTAAATGTGCGTGTCATTTCATCGGTCAAGTTCACCGTCCAGAATCCGGAATCCGCAGCAAAGAACAAGTGCGAATTAGCGACAATCGGCCCGACCAAAGCAGAACCCACCGCCGGAGCTCCAGCAACGGATTTCTGCAAATCCATGTCATCTTGCATTGGGACGCCTGCATTAAACGACGTGCGCACCAAATGTTTCTTGTGCAGAGAGTAAACGCGTTCGCCATCGCTAGCAAGCCCGACAAGCGGACCATAGCTTGGGCCGACACGGTACAGCGGAACATTCACAGTCTGATTTTTTTTCGAAACCTGCTTTTGCACCACAGACGTGTCAGACATGTACAACGTATCGCCAAGAGCATTCATCGCCTGGAGCGTTCCGTCTTCAGAGCCAAACACAATCGCCTTGCCTGTTTCATCATCTTCGTAATTGACGAACACGGCACCGCGCACAGCATTCGCAAGCCCCACATTCTTCGGGAATTTCGACTTTTCAATACTTCCATCGTCAACACTAATCGTCACACGAATGATAGGCGCCGCAAAGTTGATTACGCTATCACCCATGAACGCATTCGCCGTTTTTTCAACGCGAGCATCCTTCGGGATTTCCACAGAAATCTTGATTCCCGTATAGCCGCCATGCGTCGTCGCGGTATTCGCATAACCCGTCGGCATAATCGGATCAGTTGTATCTGGATAATCCATCGGCATGATGGTCTTGACTGTATCAAGCTTCTTGAGAGTATCATGCTTTTCGTCTTTGGTATAACGCAAATGCGGGAGCAAGTCCGCACCGCTACCGAAATCGTAGGTGTCTTCGCCAAGAGCATTCTTGAACGACTTGCCAATGCTCAAGATGCAATCGGATTCCACAAGCGAAAGCCCAAACTGATGGTCGCGAAATTCATCTCCACCCCAATAGTTTGCAATACCATACTGGAGTGTTTCGCGCAAATACCAATCGTTCACTTTCCACACGGCAATGCCGCTCGCCGGGAGCCCCGCATCAAAACTGCTCACGCCAAGCACAAGGCCCTCAGCCTTTTTCTTGTTGGGTTCGCACTTGCCCTTGACACAGATTTCATCTTCGAATACCGTATAAAGGCTATCGACAAGAACTTTTCTTTTCAAAGTCGTATCATTACTCTGCGTCGCTTGGCCGAGATACACTTCCACCATCCCGTCCTTAGCCCAGGAACGCTGGCGGTTTTCAATCAAGATGTATTCACTAGCGCTCAAGGCCACCTTCACGATTTCGGTCCCGAGACCGCTACCCGCCGCCGCAATATCGACCGTCACCGGATGCCCCGCCGTCGGGCGCACTTCCTTGACATTGGACCAACCCATATAGGCACGTTCCCATGCGGCCGGGAGCACCGGGAAGAACCCGTTGCCCGCATTGTAGCCAGCAAAGTCCATCATGTCAAAATAGCCCAAGCGGGAAATTCCCTTAGCAGCATCGTAAGTGTTCGGCATCCCCAGTTCACGGCCAATCTGGTTCACCACAAAACCGTTGATACCCCAGTTCAGCCCGTCCTGCGATGCCGTTTCGCTCACCACCATAATCGACTTGAGCGTATCAATAGAGGAACCCTTCAGCACAAGCCCGTTATTCAGAGAATCGTCCGAAATCGTAACTTCAGGAAGGCTTTTGGGCAAATAAGTCCAAAGAACGCCCGAGACAAAACTGTCCCAGAAATCGCCCGGAGTGTTGGCCCCCTTCGTTCCCATGCTGCCACCATCGATAAGACTGCTTGCACCGGCATGCGCAATCATGAAAGAGCGCTTTGTATTCGGATTTTTAGAAAGCGGAATATTGAACGGAGAATCCTTCGAGCCATGAGCCTTCATCACGACATCGTACACAAAACGCAAGTAATCGCAAGTGCGGGCTGAATCGTACTCGGCGGCCTTTTCGCCCTTCATTCTCTGAGTACGATTGTAATCAATCATCTGCTTGTCGAGCGTGTAGACCGTTGGGATAATACTATCCTTGATAACAAGTTCACCGCCACTAGCAGCCTTGTAATAGGCCTTAGCAAAGGCCAGATGCTTTTGCCAATAATAAATTTTGCCGCGGCCTTCGGCCGGATCCAAGTTATACGTCCCGGTATCAGTACCAAAAAGGCCCGTACCCGTCGTAAGCGAGTTATCAGGTTTTTCCTCCTTGAACTGCGCTAGCAGCACAAACACTTCAAGAGTATCCGCAGCATGCACTAAAGACGTTAAGGACAATACGACAAAAAACAATGCGAAAAATTTGGCATTCAACTTCATGGTTATAATTTACAAAAGTAGGCAATCGACAGTTAGCCGATAACAGTTAAAACAGACACTATTCAGCGCATTCTTCATTTTTTACCCCTTGACGCCTACGATGTCCGTGGCTGCGGCTCCAAAATAAAACCAAACAAACTTGATTTTAATTGCTGTTTTTGTGCTGAAATGGCCATCTAATCCGCCACAGCGTTTTGACAATTATATTGTTAGACCTAGCAGAGCCACATTTTAATTACATTTATCGTGTACAGTATAAGGAGGATAAATATGCTCAAAAGGGCGTGTTTGCTTTTATTTGCATTTTCTTGTGCAATTTTTGCAGCTGATTTGGGAACAGCCGAAAATCCGTTAACCATTGATAGCGAAAATGACTTGGTATTGCTGCGCAATGCAGTGAATGCCAGTAGTGGAACGTACAAGGGCGTAGATGTCTCTGACGGAGCAACGAACTTGCACTTTAAACTCAGCCGTGATTTGAACTTGAGCGATGTTTGCGGAAAGAACATCGGAAACTGGATTCCAATTGGAACCTTTGAGCACCCGTTCAAGGGTAGTTTTGATGGCAACAACAAGACGATTGACTATCTGTACATCGATGAACAGATTCAGGAACGCAATGACACGGCCACCGCTTATTATGGCTTGTTTGGAGTGATGCAAACTGAAGTTTCATCGAATACCGAAATTAAGAATCTGACCATTGGCGAAAACTCCAGCATTTTTACGCAAAGAAAAGGCCTAGTCGGCTCTGTTGTGGGGCTTGCTAGTTCGAATGTGATTATTGCTAATTGCAAAAATAAGGGAAGCGTGTATGGCAGAACGGCAGCAGGTGGCATTGTCGGGTTTGCCGCGAATGTTCCGCTCCCCGATGGCGTGCGTATCAAGAATTGCGTGAATGAAGGCAATGTCAATGCATCACTCAAGGCTGGTGGCATCGTGGGTGCAGTCAATGGATTCGGAGTGCATATCGACAGCTGTAAAAATTTGGGTAGCGTTTCTGCAGCCGATACGGCCGCGGGAATCGTTGCCGCAATCTATAATGCGGCAGGAACATCAGCCAAGTTAAATTACTTGATTAACAAAGGGTTTGTAAGCTCGGGCAAAATTTCGGGTGGCATTGTTGCTGTTGCCGGAGAAGGCTCCTTGAGTATCACAAATGCATTTAATACCGGCTACGTCCAGGCCTCTAATTCGGCGGCAGGCATTGTGGGGCAACTGAAATCGACTTATGCGCAAAATGTTTTAACATGCGTAAATGCAGGCGGTGTTTTTGCGGGATCAAACGCAGGCGGCATCGTTGGGGTTATAGAAGGCATTTCCCCTGCAAAGATTTCTCAAACGCTCAACTTGGGTGTGATTAATGCGGGGGCTTATGCAGGTGGCATTGTAGGAAATGATAGGAGCAACTATTTCAACGCAGACCATAACATGAATGCCGGTGCAGTCGGCTTTAGTCGTGCAGGTGGAATCGTAGGCCGGGTAAGCGATGGTGCCAGTGAAGAAGTTTCTGCAAATTTAAGCATAGCCGCTCCCGATACCTTTGCAATCTACGATAGCGTCATGTCGCATTTTGAACCGGATTGTCGGTATACAATTGATGCGGTACACGCCTATACCACGGATAGCTTGATTACGGGAAAAACGATTGATGCCTTGAGTGATTCTCTTTGGATTTACAAGGAAGGCTACTATCCGCAAATCAAGACCCTTGCAGAAAACCCGATGAAAGAAATTCGCGATGCACAGCAGGTCGCCTCGACACCAGTCCGCTTGACCGCAGGTGATGACATTGCCCACATCACGAAAAATTTGAGCTATACGGTAAAAGATGCCGCCGGGAATGCTGTTGATGTCTATAGCGCTCGTGGAAACATCTCTTTTGTGAATGATTCCGTTGCAACGCCTTATTCCTTGGGTGCAGATACCCTGTATGTGATGAACGAGTCTGCTGCAAAAAGAATTATAGTGAACGTTACTGCAACAAGTAAACTGGGTACTGTCGAAAATCCGCTCACGATTTCTTCGGTGGATGAACTATTGCAGTTCAGACAAGCTCTTGCAGATACGACAAAATACAAGGGCGTTTTGATGAATGACGCCGGTGCGCGCCTCGCGTTCAAGATTACCAAGGACTTGGATTTGAGTTCTGTCTGTGGCCCCACTAAGGGCAATTGGATCCCCATAAAGAATTTCTTGGGAAAATTCAACGGAGCAAACCACAAGATTTCGAATCTCTATATTGATATCACGGATACTCTTTCTGAGGTGCGTGGAGGCCTTTTCGAAACGATTATCGCAGCCGATACGGCTATTGTTGAAAATCTGGTGCTTGAAAATGTTCATATTCGACTAGCGGGGAATAATTCTACAGGTGCAATTGCCGGTTATATGGGCGGCAATGTGGGCATTATTCGTAACAATACGTTGGATGGATCCATTTACAGTGATGGAACGGTAGGTGGTCTTGTTGCTTCAATTGGATTAAACGATTTCTTCTTGCAGAATAATTTAGTAGAGGGCACTATCGAAGTGGCGCCGCGTGTTGACAGTACCAGCTCTAAGGGGGTTGTCGGTGGAATTGTTGGATTTGTCGGAGGAAAAGACGCTTCTGTTTTAGGTAACGTAAACCGTGCGACCATCAAGGGAAAGTATGTCAATTCGATGGGTGGCATTTTGGGCGTTATTAATTCTCGGTCAATTATCGAAAATAATATAAACGAGGGAAATCTAACGGGTGTCGTAGGATCGTATCTTGGTGGCATCGCTGGAGATATTACCTCGTCTGTCAGATTTGTCGATAACCATAATAAAGGTAATATCAAGGTCAATAGTTACGAGAAATATGTTAACATGGGTGGTGTAGTTGGTTTCTTGGCTGAAATTTATACAAATGATGGCGAACTAGAAAATAATTCCAACACCGGTAATATTGATGTCCGTTTAAGTTGGCACCTGTATGATAAATATATAGGTGGTGTGTTTGGCAGATATATTCATCAGAAGGGGTCCAACCTTGTGAACAAAGGTGATGTCTCTGCGCAGATTCTTAATGCAAGTGCTGCAAAAGTGGGTGGAATCATTGGTGAAGCGTCTGGAGCGGCGGACACTATTTTGTTGGCGACAGTCGTGAATGAAGGAATGGTCGAGGTGAATACTGATACGTCTGAAGTGAGCCTATATGAAGGAGGCGTTCTCGGCTATTCGAAATCCAAGTATCTAGAAATCCAAGATGCTTTGAACAAGGGGAAAGTTTCTATAGAAAGGATTGGCCCTTCTGACTCTTATGTCGGGGGAATTGCGGGTCTTTTGTTTTCTAGAAAAGTTCGTTTAGAAACAAGTTTAAACTATGGAGAAGTAGATGCCCATGGTGGACAACTGTATGCTGGAGGCCTTGTTGGAAGCCTTGCTTCTGCAGATACGCTTGCTGTGGTGCAGAGATGCGGTAATGAGGGTAATCTTTATACTGCAAAGGATAAAGAGTACACTAGACAATTGTATGTGGGAGGTCTTGTTGGACTCGGCCAAACTCTATCTATAAGCGATTCCTACAATTCGGGTGATGTCCATGCTGGTTACAAGATGGATGAACTAGAATCTCCTAATAGTACTGTGTCGCCAGACTACGTTGGTGGCCTTGTCGGGCATGCTGGAGATGCTATTGCAAACGGAGACATTTCATTCTTTAGAGTTGAAAAATCGATAAACATCGGTGACGTGATTTATGAAACGTCTGCTAATTATACCTATTACACCGGAGTGGGCGGCATTGTCGGTTACACTGAATCCCTTCATTCAGAAATCGAGAATGTGGCAAATTACGGTTCCGTTTCTACGAAAAAGTCTCTGCCTTCGCTTTGGATGGGAGGCGTCATTGGTTTTTCGTATAATTACGTGACCATGAAAAATATCGTGAACGGAGGTGCTCTTTCTTTTGAAGCCGATGCGAAAGATGCTTCTAGCGGAAGCCTTGTTGGAGAAAATGTCAAAATGGCCTCAGATGTTGCAAGCTCGGTACTCCTTCATGGTTACACGCATCTTGAAAATCCTGAACTCTACCATGCTGAAAATTGGGATAGTGTCGTTGTCGATTTGCAGTGGGCACGCCTTGATACCAATAAAGCGTTTACAAAGCGCTTGACTGCTGAACTCACTGCAGACTCTTTACCCTCGGTGTTGAATGCAGAAAACTGGATTCAGGTGGAAGGTTACTACCCGCAGCTGAAGGCGCTTGCTGAGTCTCCGGTGGAAGCCATTCGCAAGATTAGCGCACTCGGTGCAACGCCGGCCTATTTGAAATCTGGAGAAGAGACTTTTGAACATGCCGATTTAGTCTGGAGTCTGTTTGCTGTAGCGAAGACGAATGCCCTTGGCGAAGCGGCGGTTTGGACATCAAACGTATCGCAGGTTGCGTTGAATGCCGATACAGTTTCTTTCAAGGCGCTGGATCGTGATACAGTTGCCGTGTTGACCATTGCTGCAGATGGCTACGAAAAGTCCATTTGGGTTGCCTTGATGTCTCGCTCCAAAAAGAATCTGGATTTTTCGAAGGTGGAATGGGATTATACAAAGCCCTTCACATACGATGGAAAAGCAAAGTCAGTTTCTTTGAGCGGCCTTCCAGAACAGGTGAAGGCTACTTATAGCAACGACAGCGCAACGGTTCCCGGGACATACGTTGCCCGCGTGACGCTGCAATACGATACAGCCCAGTACAATGCGCCGGTCTTCAAGGATAGCCTAAAGTGGGAAATCAACAAGGCGACGCTGGATCTTTCCAAGGTGGTGTGGACTAAGACTGTTGAATTCGAATTTGATTCTACAGAACATTCCGTAAAGCTTGAAAATATTCCGAAGCAGGTCACGGTCGATTATGCAGACGCCTCGCAGACAAAGCCGGGTGAATACCATGCAATAGCAGTGCTTCGTTACGATACCACGCTGTATGTGGCCAAGGGCTATAAGGATTCCGTGCTCGTCTGGAAGATTACGGATGGCAAGGTGAATGTTGTTGCGGCAATTCCCGCCCAAAACCATGTGAACTTGAATTATCTCGGTGCAAAAACTTGGGCACTTGAATTTACGCAGAATGTTCCTGCAAACGCCAAGGTCACTGTAGTTGGCATTAACGGCAAGAAGATTCCGACAAAGGTAATGCGTGGCGCCCAGAGCATTATCCTACAGGATATGCCCGCAAACGGCATCGCCATTGTCCGAGTCGCTTACCCGGGAATGTCGAAGACGTTCAAAATAATTCTTCGCTAGTGGGTTTATCGCATCACTCGAATGTAGTCGACAAGCATTTTGTTCGGGAATTGCGCGTCGTCTACTTCGAATCCGAGCCCGTTGCCAGCAACAGCGATAACTCAAGATACAGAAAACACGGGATTTAAGCAGGGCGGACCATCGCAAAGAAACTTGATTGCGCAAGCCCTTCTGAAGCTATTTATTGACATGTTTATCAAGAAAATTTTTCTTTAAATTAATAGTTTGCATTTTTGCTACAAAATATTTCATTAGTCTGCAATAATTTATATTGACGCGAAGTAACATTACCATATTCACACTACAACGTAAGAAATCATTATGTTCAGCATCAACTGCCTAGAAATCACCGCTTCGAAAAGTCAATGGGAAGAAAACAAGTCCCTTTATAAGAATCTACTATCTAATAAAGATTATGATGATTTTGAAAACGACAACGTCAATCACGAACCATTCCGCAAACGATTCTTTTTTAACGATTTTTACAAGAAAGAACAGCATGGTAATTTAGAAAAGAATCAAAATCGAGCTCTGCCGGACAATTTCTTTGGCGATAAAATCAATGTTCAAGCTATTGTCGGAAAAAACGGTAGCGGGAAAAGCAGCTTGATGGATTTGATGTACATGGCGATAAACAATTTTAGTTACATGTTTGAAAGAGGTCATGATAGACCAGGAGCAGATCCTCTGTATTACATTCCTGGGCTCTATGTCAACATATACTTTTCCTACATTTATACACCCACACATACCGAAATTTATAATCTACAATGTATAGGGGATGTTGTTAAATTCCATAATGATAATGCAAATGACAATAACACTGACAATGAGTCAAAAAAAATAAATTACACTTTTCGTTTAGATGATGTCAAACCTTTTGACGAAGATAAGATTCCGGAGCTAGTAGAAAATTTCTTTTATTCGATTGTATCTAACTATTCTCTTCAATCTTTTATACATTCAAATTATAAAAGAAAAGTCATCTTTTCGGAAAACGCCGAACATACAATATCAAATAAAGAAGTAGAAGCCTCTTGGATTAACAGCATTTTCCATAAAAACGACAGCTACATACGGTCTATTGTATTAAATCCCTTTAGAGGAAATGGCAGAATTAATCTCGAAAACGAACTAGAGCTATCAAAAGATAGATTGACAGCATTGTTGTTATGGTATAAACAGGAAAAAATTTCTCGTTACAAGAATACTCGAATTCCATTTTTTCCATATGAATATGAATCATTCTCATTTTGCTACAAAGACGGTTTTATTCGGGAAAAAATAAAAAATCATTTTAAGTTCAATAAAAAATATAATGATTTTGACAAAAACATAGATAATGATTCAAAAGTTGAAGAATTTACAAACAAATTACTATCAAACAATGCAAGTTTTTTATCTTTATTTCTAGATGAATTTTTCATAGAGAAAAAGAATCTATCATCCATTCACAAAATGGCTTGCGCATACATAATTGCAAAAATTCTTTCCATCGTAAATAAATATCCATCTTATCTCAATTATCGAAATATTTATTCATTTGATTTTTCTGAAAATGGTGAATTAACGTTAGTCAATCATCAAGAAAATCTATTTATAGAACTCTTTGATTTGTTAAAAAAAGATACTTCGCATATCACAAAAAAATTGAGAAGAGCTATAAATTTTTTAAGAACAACAATCAATGTAAACTTAACACAAAATATTTCAGATACAGAATATTTCACCAATTTATACCAATGGTATGTTAACATTTTTCCCAATTACTACGCAGAACATTTAAAAGACAAACACGCTGAATGGTTTAAATATCTCTCCCCATTTAATCATGCCAAAGCTATCAGCGATAAACTTCCCCCCTTTATATCCCCTGCGAGAATAGATGAAAGCCTTCCACCATCCTTCTTTTATTACGAACTATATGTAAATAATACGGAAAAGGGTCAAACAAAAATCCCTTACAGGAATTTAAGTTCCGGTGAAATACAAATGCTTCAAACACTTTCTATACATACATACCATATGGAAAACATTTTTTCAATATTTGAAACAGACGCCCCACGTCCTAAATATTCTGCCGTAAACTTAGTTTTTGACGAAGTTGAGATTTGCTTTCATCCTGAATACCAAAGAAATTTTGTAAAAAGAATATTAGACCTATTAGATTCTTTGGAATATAATCACTATTACATAAATGTTTTTCTTATAACTCATTCACCCTTCATTTTATCAGATATTCCCGCAAGCAACGTCCTATTTTTGGAAGATGGAACACAAAATGTATCGAAGAACAAGAAAACTCTCACATTCGCTCAAAATATTGGCGAAATGATGTATGATTCCTTCTTTATGGAAAAGACTATTGGAGATTTTGCAGAAGCCAAGCTAAAAGAATTAATAAAATGGAAGCAAGGTAAAGCCTCCAAAATAAGAACAAACGAAGAAGCAAAGCGTATATTGGATTTAATCGGCGACCCAGTCATCAGAAGTTTAATTGAAGAAATCGGGAAAAAAGATGGAGACGTCGCATGATAAAAATCAAAATGCCACAACAACTAGGCAAAGAAAGCATTGAAGAAATACACTGGAATTGGTTTTTGACCAAATTCAATGGTATTCGGAATAAAAAAAGAAAAGACAACATCTTAAAATACGTACTAGGAATAAAAGAATCAGACCTAGAAACATTAGTAAAAAAGCCGTTAAACGATCCTAACTTTATACAATTAAACACAGCAATAAGTGCACGACTCAAGGCTCACGAAACACATCCTAGCCACAAAAGATGGCTTAAATCCATAGAAAAGATATTCAAATATGATGATTTTACCGAAGACAAATCAGGATGGAATTCATACGCATATTTCAAAGCAATGGGAATAAATGTGTGTCCCTATTGCAACCGAACGTATGTTTTTGTTGTTGACAAGACAGAAAAAATTATAAAAAAAGGAAAAGAAACAGAGGTAATTACAGAAAAGATTACAGCACCACAAATAGATCACTTTTTTCCACAGGATAAGTTTCCTTATTTGGCCTGTTCTTTATATAATTTTATTCCCTCTTGCAGCGTTTGCAATCACACCAAATCAAATAAGGTTGAGGATATAATCAATCCCTATTTCGAAGGATTTGAAAAGGACGGTTCTTTCCGAGCTTCGTTTAATGACCACGAACAAATAGATTCGCTCAAAAATGTGAATATAAACATTCGAAAAACAACACCCTTTTCATTGGATCCAATAAAAAATAACGAAGAAAAGAACAAATGCATACGTATAAAAAATTCTATTGAATTATTTCATCTAAAAGAAATATACAACGAACACAAAATAGAACTTAACGATTTATTTGAAAGATATCGCAATTACTGTCAGCCAAAGAGAAAAGATATCTTACGACTATTCAATGAAGATGAGTTAAAAAATAATATCGAGGAGCTTACTGATAAGCAAATTGACGCAGTTCTTTCACTCTACGCAAAAAAAATGAAGAATATGTTTCTCGGGCTCCCTCTCGGTGCCGAAGGCAAAGAGTATCCTCTTCGAAAGTTCAAGGAAGATATCATCAAGCAATTAGATGAAACGAGAAAGGATATGAAAAAGTAAGTAGATGTCCCAAACAGGACCGAGAATGACGCATTCCGTGGCAGTGTTCGGCAGCACTCGCCGACGGCGCGCTTTGCTTAAATCTGCTTATAACTTCTAGGAATGTTCAGGCGCCAGGTGCCTGAACCAAAAGATTTTCCGCGGGTTACGCGCTTCACGCGGAGTTCGAGGAAAGTTTCCGATTCTCGAACAAAAGAAATCCTGGACGGCGTTTTTACGCCCTTGAAATCCTTGTATTCTTTAATAACAAGTTTTTCCGTTTTGCCGTCACGGCCAAGCGTTTCTAGCCAAAGCACCTCGCCGTCCTTTTCGGCATAGGTATAGCGGCGGGTCAGTGCATCGCGAGCTTCGTGAATTTTGACCACGGAAGAATTTGCGCGAGCAGAATCAAAGTTTGCAGAATCAACACCCGCGGATTCCAGACCTGCGCCAGACACCACGGAATCGCGTACCGAGACTTCTTCGAGATTTTCCGGCAGCACCTTGCCATCGAACAGCCCTGCGACTTGATGAATATGCACCAGCGGAAGTGACGGATCGTTCAAAAGCCCGACCATGTAGCCTGCGCCCTTCACATACATTTTTTCCGTGGGGAAAACCATCTGCCAGCCTTCTTCGAGCCACAAAAGCGAGGCTACGCCTATGCCAAGCGTGCCAGTCAATTCCATGCGGTAGCGTTTGTTCGGAACAGAAAACAGCACGGCATCC
>JAEEGL016353407.1_pt1 | contig 20600 bp, 11 predicted proteins | sample 9134231 | NCBI WGS metagenome assembly JAEEGL01 (sample SAMN16246548, study PRJNA631951) | gut metagenome | biome: gut microbiome; feature: rumen; material: fiber-attached | host: Bos | place: Iran: Karaj | collected 2018-10
ATTGTCAGTTTCAAGCAACCCACGCTCCACTTCTATGTGAACAACGCCTACACCGTGGGTGCCAACACAGCGTACAAGCAACTGCTGACGATGTGCAACCTCACTTCGGGAGCGTTCCAGCGCGAAGTGCTGCGCAAGAAAGGTCTGCCGGACTACCTGATTATGGAGCGCATCCAACCCGTAGCCATCTCGGCGCACCTGATTGCCAACCCGTGGAGCAACTACGCTATCTATTTGGTTTCCACCATTCTGCCGGGCATTTTGGCACTGGTGGTATTGATGCTGACGATTTTTGCTATCGGGTACGAACTGAAAACCCAAACGTCGAACGAGTGGTTGCAGGTGGCAGGCGGCAATTACACCGTGGCAATGATAGGCAAACTGCTACCGTACACGGTGCTGTACGCCGTACTGGGAATAGGGTGCAACGTGATTCTGTTCCGCTTTCTGCACTTCCCTGTGGCAGGTTCGTCGTGGCGGATGATGCTGACTATCCTGTTGCTGGTATTCGCCATGGAGTCAATGGCTATCGCCATTATCGGCGCACTGCCTACGCTGCGTGACGCCATCTCTGTCGGGGCTCTCTACGGCATGCTGGGCTTTTCGTTGTCGGGCTTCACCTATCCGGTGATGAATATGCTACCGCCGTTCCAGACTCTGACGTGGCTGATCCCGCTAAGGCATTACTACAAAATCTATGTTAATGAGGCGCTGATGGCGGGTCCGATAGAGAACACCCTCATCCCGATGCTGTGCCTGACGGCGTTCTTCCTGTTTGCGCTTATCGCATCGCCGCGGCTGCATAACGCACTCGTAAACAATAACTATCCGCTCAAATGAAGATTACGCGTTTATTACATAGCAAATGGATAAAAGTGCAGGAGACGTGGGGCGTTTTTACGAACGAGCTCAAGCGTATCTTTCGCGACCCGGGAGTGATGGTCATCTTTTTCGTGGGCACACTGGCGTATCCGTTTCTCTATAATTTCATCTACTGGAAAGACAATGTGGAGAATGTGCCGGTGGCGGTGGTGGATATGAGTCACAGCCAGGAGAGCCGCGCTTTTCTGCATAAATGGAACGCCACGCCGGATGTCACCATTACCCATTACTGCACTTGCATGGCGGAGGCGGAGCAGCTGATGCGCGCCCAGAAAGTGCACGGTATTATCTATTTCCCCTCCGATTTTGCCGAGTGCCTGAACACCGGCATGAAAACCGCCCATATCTCGCTGTACTGCGATATGTCGTCGTTCCTGTACATGAAAGCGGTGTACTTGAGTTGCAACCGCGTGATGCTGGAGGATATGAGCCGCATACAGGTGGACCGCTACGAGGCGATGGGCTATGACAAACAGTTCTCGTGGCAACTGGTGCAGGCAGCACCATACACCGAGACGGCTCTCTTCTGCGAGAGTGGCGGCTACGCGTCATTTCTTATCCCTGCCGTACTGATGCTTATCCTGCACCAGACGCTGTTCTTCGGCATCTGTATGCTGGGAGGTACCGCGAGAGAGGAGAACGGCGAACTGTTCCTGCTGCCCGGACGCCGTCGCGGCTACAGCGTGCTGCGTATCACTATCGGGCGTTCCGCAGCCTATTTCCTTATCTATTTTGCGTTGGGGGCATTGGTGCTGCTGGGCGTGCCGCGAATCTTCAACCTGCCGCATATCGGCGACCCGATAGCCATTCTCAAACTGCTGGTGCCGTACCTGCTGGCGGTGATCTATTTCTCCATGAGTGTGAGCGTGTTTACGCGCAACAGGGAGAGTGGCATGGTGCTGCTTATCTCGTCGTCACTCATCTTCCTGTTTATCGCCGGAGTCAGTTGGCCGCAACAGATGCTTCCCGATGCGTGGCGGTATCTGAGTTACCTGTTCCCCTACACTTGGGGTGTGCACGGTTTCCTGCATATTAACTCCATGGGAGCCACGCTGGCAACTACCGCCCGCGAATACCACGCCCTATGGCTACTGGCTGGAGGCTATTTCCTCACCACCTGCCTCGCTTTGGGCGTCATGGGCTACCTCCACGACCACCGAAAGGTTGACATCCTCAAGTCGTGAAAAGCGGTAATGGCTTTAATGGGGCGATATGTCGCTATGACGCTTTGTCGCCTTTCATAGTCCACTAACCGCTTTTCGCTTTTGTTTTTTTTCTCTTTCAGTTCGCAACGCGAGCGGCCTTTGCTCTTTTTTCTTTATTCTCTTTTTTAAGAAAGAGTTTCCTCCTCTTCGCATTCGTACGCGCCTAATGCCCGCGCGCTTGCGTATGTGAAATAAAAGTAGTAACTTTGCACCCGCAAATCAAGGTATTAATAGTTTTAAAAGGTATGAAAAAGGTATTTTTCGTTCTAACTATTCTGTGTGGACTGATGCTCACTTCGTGCAACAACGAGCCCGTTCAACCCAAAGTGTCGTTTAAGATCACTGTGAGCGATATCACCACCTCCTCAGCCAAGGTCACGGTCGTGCCGTCCGACACGCAGGTGTATTACTATTTCGACATCCTCTCCGCGTCGTATGTCGACTCGCTTGGCAGCGATTCTGCGCTCGCCATGGACAACATCGATTACATTGAAAGCCGTGTGGCTTATCACCAGGAAAAGGGCGACGGCTTTGCCGATACGTTTGTAACATGGCTTTGGCAGGGCTTCGGAGAGGAAGAGTGGGGTTTTATTCCGGCGGGATTGGATTGTGTGGCGTTCGCTTTCTGTGTTGACACCACCACGCACACCTTCTACGGCGATGTGTACAAGGTTCCGTTCCGGACTCTCGACGAATCTTCCGACGAGTAAGATTTCCACCCATTCCATGCGAGAAATGCATCTGACTGAGCCCTAAAGCTCATGCCCAAAATCCTTCATTCCATGCCAGGAATGCTCTCGGGTTGGCTTTGAAGTCTCGCTTGGTAATTACCCCTTCCATGCGAGAAATGCATCTATGAGAGGACTCTTTTTTAAGAAAGAGTTCTCTTCTCTTTATATCCGCCTGCGCATTCACCCTCGCGCGCTTGCACATACGCGAAAAAAGCACTACCTTTGCACTGCGTTTTGTGGGCCTTAGGCAACGAGTACTGCAACAAACCCTCCGCCTCCCGCCCCAACCGCACAACTGAATGATTAAATAGAGAAGATATTACGCCTGTTTTCAGGTACAAACAACTAAATGAAACAACTGATACAAAATATCGCCACATCTATTTCCCTTCCTCGCGCACTAGCGCGGAGATTGGTACTCTTACTGGCAGTCCTCCTCGTTGGAGTAGGGCAGGCGTGGGGACTTCGTTACGCCAAGGCAGAAGCACAATCATCACCTTCTGAAGGTGGGTTGGTGTATGTTTCTAAGAGTAATGGGACGCCTTCTTATAGCAATTCTTCAGATGAATCTACTAATTACAATGGCAAACTTGGAACTCAAACTTTTACTTTTTACTATTCTGCCCAAGCAAATTCACCCTATGTTTTTAGAGGTTGGGCAAATTCGGCGAATACAAATTCCGTTGTTTCTACAACGAGGGAGAAGTGGAGTCAGCAAGTATCTGCAGACTGGCACAATGATGTTGTTTGGAATCCTGCTACGATTACTCGGTATGCCTTATTTGCGCGTATGACAGCCGATGTTTCTTCATGGAGTGCGGGTGATGTGAATGTGGATGCATCTGCATCAAAAACTATTACTATCACCCACGCTCATGCAGATAAAATAACAGCATCAATAACGAATGATTCTGATGGCAGCTTTAAAATTATTCAGAATAACCAGCAGAAAACGAGCATTACGGCTGTTTCTAACTCTGTTGGTCTAAATACATATTCTTTTACTGTTTCCTTTTTGCCTCAATCAGCTGGCTCTAAAACTGCGACATTGGTTATTCATAGCAACTATACTGGGTTGTCGAATATAGAAATTCCTCTTTCTGGCACGGGTGTTAAATTGGATCAAACCCTCACATGGGACGATCAAGTTGTTCCCAATGAGTATTTGCTGATAGGCAATACTCGTAGTTGTACTGCCACTTCATCAATAAGTGGACTGCCCATAACATATTCGTCTAATAAGCCTTCGATACTATCAATAGATCAAAACACAGGTTCGCTAACGGCTAATGCTGTTGGTACTGACGTTACTATAACTGCAACCCAAGTAGGTAATTACAAATATAATTCAATATCTATTACTCGTAAATTTGATGTGAAGTCGAAACTAGTGCCCGAGTTTACACCAAACCCGACACCTGATACATCGCCAAATATCTACAATGTTAAGGTTGACGATAATATTGTTTTCTCGTTAACCAACGTTAGTCCTATTGCTGATGGCCATTTTACCTTCACTGCGACCAAAGATAATTATGGTAATGATATTGTCAGTTTCAGTAGAGTTGGTGATGTGTTAACAGTTAGGGCTATCCACGAGGGAACGACGACGTTAACTCTTAATCAAGAAGAGACTTTCTCGTCTCCGTATATTTTTGCAAAATCCGCCACTTATACCATCAATGTCACAAAATATGACAACACCCTTTCTACCACTTTGTCAACTCAGTCTTTGCTTGTAGAGGGAACTTCAAACGTATCTTTCAACTATATCAATAGCGATGCGAGTGGTATAGATGTTAGTATCACAAACGTCGTTCTTAGCACCCCTTCTTTGGCTGTGGGTTCGAATGTTATCACGTATGTTGATGGAGTGATAACTGCACAAAATGCGGGAACGGCTACAATTACTTTCTCTCAACCTGCAACAAATAAATACACCTCCTACTCTCAGAGTTTTGATATTACGGTTGATAAACGTACGCCATCGATGACTTGGAACGCTGCCGTGCCGTATTATTTTAATGAGACATATCCTAACCCGAGTTATACGTCTATATTTACTTTGTCTGGAGATGCTGCGTTGATAGATAACTACACTTCGTCAGATACTGATGTCGCAACTTTTGTTGACGGGGTGGTTACTACTTACAATGTAGATCGTACTACAACGCTTTCTGTCCATTTGGTAGAAAACTACAAGTGGAATAGTCAGACATTTACGAAAACGATTCGTCCAGTGAGGGCGAATAATCATGTGCCGTTTACGTATAACGAGGGAATGTATAATGATGGTTCTATCACGGTAGAGAATGTAACAGATTACTCTACGAGTTGGTCAAATTCGGACAATGGGGTAAAAATGTATTCTCCGGGTATCGGCGGGATAGGTCATACTGCCGACCCATGGAATGATAAATATATTACAATTCATTTTGCAGGCATTCCCGATAAATTGTCATTTCAGTTTAAAGTTGTAATAGAAGGTTTTATTGGTGCTACTGATGTTGAATGGTACGTTCTGGAAGGTGCTGAGGATGAAGGTGGTAATCCCATTTGGGGAGAGCGCGTCTGGGAATCTACATCTGGAGCAACAAGTTGGCAGAATACGTCGTCAATACAACTACAGCCGACAACCCGCTATCTTCGTATGTGTTATTCGGGCAATTTCTCTGGATATTTTAAAGATATTACGGTTACCGAACTCCATCAATTTAAAGCCGATCCTTCTTCCGTTGATTTCGGCAAGCATGGAGTACATGATGGCGCGTTTGAGGAGTTTGTCGCTTTTTCACACGCGAATGCAGGCTATACGACGAATGTGACACTAATAGGGGCGAATGCCTCTCACTTCCGTGTGTCATCTCCCGTTGTGTCCAATACCGGAGGCGACAAGATGGGGACAGAGTACTTCACAGTAACCTATATCGGTGGCGGATTGGAGAATGGCTTTGTATCAGATTCAGTAGGTAAGCACACTGCAACCCTCCGTTTCGCGGATCAGTTAGGTAATGTAAAGGAGATTCCTATCACAGGAGAGCGCGTTAAAAAAAGTGTTCCTATTTTTACATGGAACCCAGATGGGGAGACCTTCTATTATAATGAGTCAGTGCCAAATATCTTCATCACTAACAATTCTGAAACGGAACTTACGATTAGTTCAACTAATAGTTCATGTGCAGATTTGCAATTAGAGACGAATGGCACTTATACATTATTAATAGGCAATTCTGGTACGGCGACAATCACAATCTCTCAGGAGGAGAATGAGAATTGGGAACCAATAACTATGATATACCCGGTCAAACCTCGAACTAAACCGTCTTTGGGGGTGCCGTTTGCGATAAATAATGAGACTTATTACGATAAAAAATCCTCAATGAGTTCAAATGAGACTATCGAGTGGGATGATAGAAATAAGAGGATAAGTTTGGGCGTGTTGATTTGGGGAGGTTTCAATTGGAATAAGAAATATGTTGAGTACGAGTTTTTTGGACAACCCGATTCATTGTTCTTTAAGTATAAAACAGGAGAACCTGCTGTGACCGGTAGTGGTTGGCGTGTGGAAGAGAGTTCTAACGGAACATCCTGGACAAAGGCTTGGTCCAGTTCAGATAATTCAACGACAGAAAAATCAGTGCAAATTGCGTTGAAACAAAGTACGCGCTTTATCCGTCTCTGCTATTCAAGCAATTTTGCAGGTTATTTCTATGACATACGCGTAACAGCGTTGGATGGTATATATTATATGCGAACTCCGGGTAAGGAGTACAAGTATCTGAGTCGAGGAGGCTCTAATGGAACGCAAGCTGTCGTAGATGATTACGGTATTGCAGTTCGTATAAACAAAACCACGTCTGATAATACCAACTACTATTCTCAACTGCAGTATATAGACCAGTATGAGAGTAATCATAAGTTCCTCTATAGAAATGGTTCGGCAGTATATACGGATGGATCAAACAACTATCGCTTTAAAGAGGAAATAGTGGATGCGGCGAAAAAGGAACTTCGTCTAAAAGACGGGTCAAACTATCTTGCCGTGAATTCTAATAGTACTCTTGAGATGTCTTCCGCTACAACCAACTGGATTTTGGAACCCTATTATGAGCATGCTGGCCGTATGCAGAAACTGAAAGACGTTCAGGCAATTGAAGCCGGCAGAGAGTTTGGTGTGGAGGTGCCGGATGAGCCGCATATGAAGGAGTTGTTTATAGTCAATGATTATATCCAGACAGCGATTGACTTGGGAGACCAAAACAACCCGCATAACGACGCATATAATTACGAGGTGGGTGAATTATATAATGTTTATAGCACACCTAAATTCGCTTATAGCGTATCGGTTGACACGGGCTTATATTGCTTGACATTCAAGGCGTTCCAACGAATGACGCTTAACCCGGCTGCGTATATGGCATACCAAGCAGGATATGAAAATGGCGTTGCGTATGTATATGCCCGCAATGGCGATAACGAATGTAGGACAAAAATAGGTAGTGTGTATGATTCCTATGAGAATAAGGATTTTAACGTTTATAATAATCCCGGTACGGTAGTAGAGGCTTGGAATGACTATAACCCCAAGTACGGAGTTTATTATCCTAACGGACGGTTTGCGGCTCAAGAAGCGTTTAATATTGTAGGTCGTTACGAGAATAACGTTTATATTTATGTGCATCATGAAGCAGGTGATCCAGAAGGCAAGGGTACAATTTACTATGGATTGTATTCTCCTTCGAATGGTAATTGCGAGAACTGGCTCTGCTATCAAGATAATGGCTTCTCGCTTGTCCGACTAACTCGTAAAGAGTTTACCTTCGATGGACGAAAGGATAGTAATTGGAAAGATGGGGATAATTGGTGGTGTGGCGATATCGACAACAGAGGTACCGTCCCCGAAAAGATGCACAAAGTAGTTATCGCTGCCCCGGCAGTGGTAGGTGATGGCGCTAATGCAGGAGCCTATAAGATTACCTTTGATCCGGAGGTGCAGAATAGTTCCGTCACTGTCGCAGCAGGTGGTAGTTTGTCTGTTCGCGAAGGCGGTTTCGAAGGCGATACGTGGAACAAGTTAGTCCTTGAAGCTGACGAAACAGGCCAAACCGGAGCCTTGTTGCTGCATCCCGAAATAAAAACGATGCCGTACGCAACAGTTCAATTCTATAGCACCATTGCAAATAAGAAAACTGACAAGGAATGGTTATGGCAGTATATTGGAACACCTATTAAGAATCCTGACACTAACGAGCACATCCTATATCAGTGCTGGTTGTATCAATATAGTATTGAGAACGATGAGTGGACTAATGCTGGCAACTGGGGACATATGGAACCATTCCGAGGTTATGCCTTTACTCGCGACAATTACCGTAGTTCTGGCCCGCGTTTTGGCTTCTGTGGTCAGTTGAATGATGCGAAAAGAAAAGAACAGCCGCTTTATTACGTAGTCAAAGACGGTAATGTTCACAACGAAAATCAATTAGCCAATAGTTGGACGGCTCCGATTCGTCTTTCTAACTTTACAGCGGAGGATTTTATAGGAGTTGAGCCTAATATCTACTACTATCCGCGGGATGGCAAGGGTAGTGTAACTTCTATTGCTCCATTCTCAGCAGAATATACCGGCTCCGAGATTATCCCGGCAATGCAAGGTTTCTTTGTGAGAACAAAAGAGTGGACAGAGCACAAACTAATATTGGACTACAAGCGACTGGTTTGGGAATTCGAAAAAGAAGGTGCGTTTAAGAACGAGCCCCTAAAAGCTCCGTCTCGCGAGCGGGATACCAATGATGAGTTGTTGAGCAGAGTGTGCATCAACTTGATGTCTGCCGATTCTATCCCCGACCATCTCTATCTCATTGAGAAAGAGGGCGAGGGCTTCTCGCGCGATTTCACCGAGGGCTACGATGCTCCCAAGTACTTCGTAGATGGTCTACCATGTATTTATACGTATGAAACGAGTGGTACTCACTTGGCAGTCTCTGCTACAGACGATGTGGTTGGAACATACCTCGCCATCAACACAGGCGCCTCGCAGAACTATACCCTGACGTTCAGCAAGGTGATAGGTGAAGGACTCGGACTTCGCGACCTCGTGACCAACACGATTGTGCCCATCACCGAAGGTATGCAGTACGCTTTCACTGCTCCTGCCAACTCGTCCCCGATGCTCCGTTTCGTGGTTGTTGAACACGAGGAAACACCGCAGTGGAACAATAACAACGGAACATCTCTCGAAGACGTAGGCGGCGAATTCAAGATCTGGCAAAGTGGAGAAATCCTCTCCGTTATAGGTGCCGGTTCGCATGCGAGTCTCCGACTCTATGACGCTGCAGGCAAACTGATACTTAGCGAGTTCTTCAATGAGGCTACAGCTATTAATTTGAATGCTCTGCCTACAGGTGTATATATGGTACAAGTGAACGACAAAACTGAGAAAGTGCTGCGTTGAGAATGAGAATGGTGGTTGATATATTGCACTCATTAGGTCGAATACTGTGTCCGACTCTTCTGTTTGTATGCAGTGTTAGCATAGTCTCCGCGCAAAACTATTCTCCCTTCTCCGGCGGAACACACTACTCGAACGGTCTTTCTGTCTCGTCTCTCAACAACGACCATATTACCGGACAAGCCGGCAATTCCAGGTACTCAGGTCTTTCTGGTGGTCGTACCACCTTTGATCCCGGATATCAGTTGTCAGGGGGAGTGCCTAAATCGATTATAGACAACCCCTTCTTTGCAGGACAAGATTATAACGGCAATAGTAACGAATCAACCATGCAACTGCGTGCGAATGGTATGGGTGGTATAGTACCGGGAGAGGAGGATCGTCTCCCCCTCGGCGACCCGATTATCCCATTGCTCCTGATGCTGGCGGCCTACGCTGTCTGGAAACGGAGAAAAACTCATGCGTCGAGGAGCACCTCGAAGTAGTTTTGAAATATCTCAATCTCTATCGCAAAAAAAGCCAAAAAAGTGTAAATTCGGGGGATTAAATCGCGGAATTTGGTCAATTTCGGCGATTTGAATCGCTGAAATTCGCTATTTTCGGCGATTTAGCTAACACTAAAACAATAAAAAAGCCGGACACACGCTCTCGTGCTTCCGGCCTGTACTTTCCAAATTAGGGAATAGGCTGTCAGTTCATAGATGCCTCTCTTTCTTTGCGGGCTTTTTCAAAGATCTCAATCAGGCCCTGGGCACTCTTGGCTATGTCGTAGTCTTTCATCGACTCGGCGTAGCGGAACCCCATCTGCCAGCGCTCCTCGGGATGTGACAGCCAGTAGTCGATACGCTCGGCCAAGGCCTTGGGGTCTCTTTCGGGGAAACGACTCTGCTCAACTAGCGCAAACTGCGACGTGCCGGTGCGCGAACCCTCTGCAATCACGGGCACTACAGCTTGTTGCATGGCCTCCATAATGCTCAGCCCTTCCACCTCAATGATAGCGCAATGAATGGCTAAATCGGCCTTAGCTGCTATCTCACGCAGCTGATCACGAGTGTAGAATCCGAACTTCGGTTCATATTTCAGCACGCCCTCTTTCACCAGTTTGCGTGCTATGCGTTTGTACTGTTTCTCCTTCGGACCTTGCCCCGCGAAATGCAGACGGATTCGGTCTGCAAAACGGCTGTAGCGCATGGCTTCAAACAAGGTCTCCTGGTCTTTCTCTCCTGATAGGCGACCTATGTAAATCACCTCTAACGGCCGCGTCTCGTCCAGATAGTTTGCCGGAGGAGTCTCCGGACGCGTACATTTGTCCGAAACCAGGCCATTCGACAATGTCACCAGTTTGGCTTTCACATGGTAACTGTCCAAACGGTCATGCACGTTCTGAGTCGGACACTGTACGTACTGACATTTGTCCAAAAAGACACGTGACCAATAAGTCAACATCAGATGATTAGGCAGCTTCCATGTGCCCATACCAAGCGAATAGAAGATATTTTCCGGATGCAAGTGATACGTGCCGGTCAAGGGTTTACCGAGCCGCAGAGACAGGTTCATGGCCGCATGCTCGATGAAGAAAGGCTCCTCAATATGAACTACGTCCGCCCAGCGAATAGCCTCTTCAATTTGTGGGTCACGCCAGTTGGAAAAAGCGTAGCCGTGGGCTTCGATGATTGGTTGAACCAGCGGGAAACGAAAATCTCCCAAGATATAATCAGGTTGCGGACCATTAGGCTCTTTGTTAGCACCGGACAAAACGCGCACGTCCTGACCTGCAGCGCGAAGAGCCTCAATAGTGCGTTGTGCGGATACAGCCAAACCGTTGCCGTGGCTGTAAAGGCTGTTCAGTATAAATAGTACTTTCATCTTTGAATAATCAAGTGTTTGCACTCTTTTTTGTTTCTGAGTGCAAAGGTACTACTTATTCTTGATATGGGCAAACAAATGGCAAAGAACGGACCCTTTATCGTAAGAAAAGTCAGTCGTTCTCTCAAAAGCAAGGCTTTTAGCTGATAGTTTTTCCGAAAGGAAACACCGAACCAATGGCCATTTTGAAGTGCTGCAAACCCCAGGGAATACCCACTATTGTGATGCAGAACAACACACCAAAAGCCACGTGAATCAGGGCTATCTCCCACCAGCCCAGGAAAATCCACAGCAAGTTCAGGATAACCGACAAGCACCCTCCGTCGCTGGGGCCGCTGACAATCTCATGCCCAAAAGGCCAAAGGGCGTACGTGCCCAGTTTGAACAATTGCACGCCAAACGGAATACCTACGATAGTGATACACATCAGCAGACCGTTCAAGTAGTAAAGAACGGCTGTCAACAAGCCGCCAAGCAGCAACCAAAGAATGTTTCCAAGAAAGTTCATACTCGTTTATTTTTGTTCGCCGACATCGGCGGTTTCTCCAAAATACTGCAACAGAAAATCTTCCGGCTTGGCCTCTGAAGGCAGCATCGCGTAGTCCAGCATGGCCTGAATCTGCTGCTGATAACGCGCCAGCCTATCCTCATAACATGCAGCCGTGATGCGTACGTACTCCAGTTGCAATCTCTCCTGCGCGTAATATATATATGGTGTCTTGCGTCTCGGGATATATTTCACCAGACCTTGTTGGGCAAGTAAAATCAACTGATGATTCAGTTGCTGTTTGTCCATCCCCAAATCTCCGCCAAGTCGCTCTTCGTAGATGTACGCAGGCTCGGTAAAAATACCCGGATATTGCCGCATCAGTGCATTCAGAAGTCGTTCACCTGTCTGCGGAAGATGTGCTTCATATAGTTCCTCTCTGGTGGGCATAATCTGCACTCTCGGCTGCGTCTCGTGCTCGTCGATGTAGGTGATATAGCCCGCTTGTGTAAGAATCTGCAGGGCAGAATACGTAGGCAGCAAAGCCAACCTGTTGTCCGCGCAGAACTGCTCGAACGGGAAAGGGAAGGTGTGGTCGAGGCCCGAACCTAATCCCACTTGCAACCAATTGCCCAATATGTCATAGACGCGCAGGATAAAATCACGCTCTGGAAACTGATTATGAACGCGTTGCAGCATCTTGGAATGGTCGTCGTCAGCGTAGAGTAGGATAGCGTAAGCCCGTTTCCCGTCTCGTCCCGCGCGACCTGCTTCCTGAAAATAAGCCTCGATACTATCCGGCAAATCCAGGTGAATCACCGTGCGCACATCGGGCTTGTCTATGCCCATTCCAAAAGCATTCGTGGCCACCATAACGCGCGTTGAGCCGGCTTGCCAGGCCTGTTGCCTGCGGTCCTTTTCTGCGTTGTCCAGGCCCGCATGATAGTGTTCTGCCGGAATGCCATTGGCCACAAGCCACTCCGCCACTTCCTTCGTTTTGGCCCGACTCCGCACGTAGATAATACTGCTGCCCGGCACTTTGTTCAGGATATGCAGGCTCTGCTCCAGTTTGTCGGTGGTGCCTGCTGCGCTGCGAACTACATATGTCAGGTTCTCCCGACGGAAAGACTTGCGGAACACGTTCGGCTCTTGAAACTCCAGTTTGTCCTGAATATCCGTTACGACACTTGGCGTCGCAGTAGCTGTAAGTGCCAGCACCGGAATACGGGCGTCCTGACGGTAACGGCGAAGACGTTCCTGCAGCACGTTGCGGATAGCCGCGATACGCAGGTATGGAGGACGAAAATCATAACCCCACTGCGAGATACAATGTGCTTCATCCACGGCTATCATACACACCGGCAGGTCCGTCAGTCGCTTGCGGAAAAATGCACTCTCCAACCGCTCCGGCGAGACGTAGAGAAACTTGTACCCGCCAAACTGACAATTGTCCAGAATGGTAATAATCTCCTGCCGGTTCATGCCCGAGTAGATGGCATAAGCGCGGATGCCCAAATCGCGGAGATGAGCAACCTGGTCTTTCATCAGCGCTATCAGAGGCGTGATAACCAGGCATAGTCCCTCCATCGTGGGGTCGCACGGATCGGTCATCGCCATCGTCGGAACCTGGAAACACAGACTCTTGCCTCCACCTGTGGGCATCAGGGCCAACGTGTCACGACCTGCTGCCACACTTTCAATGATTTCCGCCTGAAGTGGGCGGAAATCATCATAATGCCAGTACTGGCGCAATATGTCGCGGAAGTTGGTCAAATCAGTTGTTTATGCGTGGATATGTTCTATTCCGGCCTTTAGTCGGCGCAGCACCTCGTCTTTGCCCAACACATTCGTGATTTCCCAGATATGCGGCCCACGGGCAGCGCCAACCAACGTGATTCGGAACGCGTTCATCACAAGGCCAACGCCATATTCGTGCTCGGCTATCCAGCCCATAACCACCTGGTCCAGATTCTCGGCAGACCAGTCATCTGTGCCCTCCAGCAGTTCATAAAGAGCTTGCATCTGGGCGGGAGACTCTTCTTTCCAACGTTTCTTTACGGATTTCTCGTCGTACTCCGTGGGCGCTACGAAGAAGAAATTCACCTGCTCCCACAACTCGGGCACAAAGTTGACACGCTCCTTCATCAGGTCGATGATATGTGTCACAACGGCCTTGTCCATTTTCTTCACAGCAGGCTGATACTCAGCGGGAACGGATGCTGCAAAAGCATCGTACAGCTCCTCGCCGGACTTCAGTTGCAGGTACTGGTGGTTGAACCATTTGCCCTTCTCGTAGTCGAACTTGGCTCCGGCTTTGGAGACGCGGTCCAGCGAGAAATCCTGAATCAGCTCGTCCATCGTGTACATCTCTTTGTCACCCGAACCATGCCAGCCCAGCAGTGCCAGGAAATTGACTACAGCCTCGGGGAAATATCCGCTCTCGCGATATCCGCTACTTACTGTGCCGTCCTTCTGGTTGTGGAACTCCAGCGGGAACACGGGGAAGCCCAGGCGGTCCCCATCGCGTTTGCTTAGTTTGCCGTTGCCGTCAGGCTTGAGCAACAGAGGCAAGTGCGCGAACTCAGGCATGGTGTCCTCCCAACCAAATGCACGGTACAACAGCACGTGCAACGGAGCCGAAGGTAGCCATTCCTCGCCGCGAATCACATGCGAGATTTGCATCAGGTGGTCGTCCACGATGTTAGCCATATGGTAGGTGGGCAGGTCATCTGCCGACTTATAAAGCACTTTGTCATCCAGGATGGATGAGTTGATTACCACCTCGCCGCGAATCAGGTCATGTACGTGCACATCCTCGTTGGGCTCAACCTTGAAGCGAACCACGTACTGCTCGCCGCCAGCGATGCGCGCTGACACCTCTTCCTGACTCATCGTCAGCGAGTTACGCATCTGCATACGCGTTGAGGCATCATACTGAAAATTAGGAATCTCCTTACGCTTGGCCTCCAGCTCTTCCGGCGTGTCAAAGGCAATATATGCCTTGTCGTTGTCCAACAGCTGATGTACGTACTGATGATATATCTCGCGGCGCTCACTCTGACGATACGGCCCGCAAGGTCCTTCCGGCGTCACACCGATACCTTCGTCAATCTCAATCCCGAGCCAACGCAGGGCTTCGATGATGTACTCCTCGGCTCCGGGCACAAAACGGGTGGAATCTGTGTCTTCAATACGAAGAAGCATGTCGCCCCCGTGCTGACGTGCGAAGAGATAGTTGTACAAAGCAGTGCGAACACCGCCGATATGCAGTGCGCCTGTAGGTGACGGCGCGAAACGAACTCTGACTTTTCTTTCCATTATATCTCTAAACTCTAAACTTTTAACTCTTAACTTTTGCTTCGTATTCATCCAGCGCTTTGGCCATCAGTTCACGGCCTTTCTCCATAATCTCCGCGGCTTTGTCGAAGTCGAAAGTAGAGTAGGCGTTCTGCGGCATCTCGGCCACTACGTCGGGCTTGCAGAAATTGGTCATGTTGCGACAACCTGCTTGTATCTGGATGTCTATGGTTCTGTTGATGATAGTAGCGTGATTGAAACTGAACCGGCCTCTTTCCATCTTGTCTTCGGCGGAGATATTCATGCCAACAAGGATATCTCCCGGAGTGCGTACCACTCGATTAAGCGGGAAAGGATTAGTCAAGCCGCCGTCCACCAGCAGAGTGTCATTCCACTGAAACGGCTCAAAAACAGGCGGGATAGAGATAGATGCGCGGATGGCATCGAACAGCTTGCCCGAGGTGAACACCACTTCGCGGCTGTTGAGGATGTCAGTAGCAACGAAAGCTGCCGACATGGGCAGATCTTCGATGTTGCGGTCAGGCACCCATTCCTTGATGGCATCCATTACTTTCGTGCCCTTCACCATATGGCTGAGGCTGAAACTGAAATCAGTCAGCGAGAGTATCTGTTGCTTGTCGAGCGAGCAAAACCACTGGTGCGCTTCATGAATCTTGCCTGCGGCCAGGATACCGCCAATCAGGCTACCGATTGACGTGCCTGAAACCGACGTGATGTTGTACCCGCGACTCTGCAGCTCTTCAATGGCGCCGATATGAGCCATGCCACGGCTGCCTCCGCTACTCAAACATAATGCTACATTCTTACCCATGTTACTCAAAATTGAATACGATACTTACCATATGCGAACGCAGACGAGTGATGGCATCGGTGTAGAAACCGTGAGTCTCGGCCGTTATGCCTTCCGTGCGCTCCGACATAGGCGTTAGCACGTTGTTGAAGCCCAACTGATACTTGATCTCCGGGCATAGTTTGAACCAACTGAAGTAGAAATCACAACCGAAACCCACCTGAAGAAAATAGTCCAGGGGCTTCTGAAGCACATATTTCTCTTTGTCTTGCCCGAAGTCGTAACTCACGCCGCCGCCGGCTATCAGGTAGGGACGGTAGTTGCTCTCACGATCTGCCGACCACTTGAGCATCAGCGGAATAGACAATGGCATACACAGCACGTTCGCGGTCATCGGAGTCAGGTTGCCCGACTCGGATTTGTACGAGATGATACGTTCGCCAAAGTGCAGTTCGGGCGTGAAACGCAGGTTCAAGTGTTTGGCCAGACGCACATCGGTGATGAAACCAACCGAGAAACCCGGGAACAGCGTACTCACACGCGGATGCAGCACTTCGTTGGAGAAGCGCCCGTCCGTGGGCGATATTCCGCTGACCGGCTGAAGCGACTCGGCCATGGAATAGCTCATCAAGTTCATACCCAACGAAAAACCGAAATGAATGATTTTGTCGTCGATGTACGGACGGTTCATGGCTCGCTGCGCATTGCTGTTCAACGCGCACAGAGCAAGGATTATGACTACTAAATACTTCTTCACTTTTTCAAAAATTCTATTGCCTCTCTGTATCCGTCCAGCCCTTTGCCCATGATGCAACAGGCCGAGACATCGGTGAGGTAGGATATTCTGCGGAAAGGCTCACGCGCAGAGATGTCGGTCAGGTGAACCTCAACCACCGGCACCTCCACGGCTGCCACAGCGTCGCGCAGACTGATGCTCGTGTGCGTGTACCCTCCCGCATTGAGGATGATACCGTCGGCTTTGCCGAAACCGTACTCTTGCACCGCATCAATGAGGTCTCCTTCGTGGTTGCTCTGCACATACGTCAGCCGGTCATCGGGGAAGCAACTACGCAACTCCTCCAGATAATCCTCAAAACGGTGCGTGCCGTACAACGCGGGTTCGCGTCGCCCAAGCAGGTTGAGGTTGGGACCGTTCAGTATCAGAATATCCATTCGTTATTAGCCGTTTACAGAAGCGAGGAACTCGTCGTTGTTGGCGGTCACCTCGATGCGTTTCTTCAAGAACTCCATAGCCTCCACCGAGTTCATGTCGCTCAGATAGTTGCGGATCTGCCACATGCGGCTCAGGATCTCAGGCGGCAGCAACAGGTCGTCGCGACGAGTGGACGAGGCCATGATATCTACGGCTGGGAACACACGTTTGTTCGACAACTTGCGGTCCAGCTGCAGTTCCATGTTACCCGTGCCCTTGAACTCCTCGAAGATCACGTCGTCCATCTTACTGCCGGTCTCGGTCAGGGCTGTCGCGATGATAGTCAGCGAGCCGCCGTCCTCGATGTTACGGGCTGCGCCGAAGAAACGTTTGGGTTTGTGCAGCGCGCTGGCTTCCACACCGCCCGACAGCACTTTGCCCGAAGCCGGAGCTACCGTATTGTACGCGCGAGCCAAACGGGTAATCGAGTCAAGCAGAATCACTACATCATGACCGCATTCCACCAGACGCTTGGCCTTCTCGTGCACGATATTCGCCACTTTCACGTGGTTCTCGGCGGGCTCGTCAAAGGTGCTGGCGATGACCTCGGCATGCACGCTGCGGGCCATATCCGTCACCTCCTCCGGACGCTCGTCTATCAAAAGCACAATCATGTACACCTCCGGATGATTGAAAGCAATGGCGTTGGCTACCTCCTTCAGCAGCACCGTCTTACCGGTCTTGGGCTGCGCTACAATCAGTCCGCGCTGACCCTTGCCGATAGGCGCAAACAGGTCGATAACGCGGCAACTGAGAGGGTCGTTATGCCCCGAGCACAACTTGAATTTCGTGTCAGGGAAGAGTGGAGTCAGATGCTCGAAAGCCACGCGGTCGCGAACCTGTTCAGGCAGGCAACCGTTGATCTTCTTTACGCTGCTCATCGGGAAATAGCGGTCTCCGTCCTTGGGCGGGAGAATCGAGCATTCCACGGTGTCGCCGGGCTTCAGTCCGTATTGTTTGATTTGCTGCGCCGACACGTAGATGTCATCAGGCGAGGGTAGGTAGTTGTAATCCGGAGAACGGAGGAACCCGAAACCATCAGGCATAACCTCCAGCGTGCCGATACCTGTCACAAAATCGCCGAAATCGTACTCGTTCTCATAGTTCTGCTGAGGCGCATTATATGGCTTGCCCTGATTGTCGTCCTGCGGGGCATTATTGTCCTTGAACCCCTGTCCTGCGATGTCCTTAGCCTCTTTGGCCATGCGCATTTTCTTGCGGCGGGTATATGCGCGGTCGTCCTCAAAGGCCAGCATGGCAGCCTCCATCGCGGCACGATTAGCCTCTTCGCGTTTGGCTCGTAGTTTTGCCTCTTGCTGCTCTTCCTCACTCAGAGAATAGGCCTCCTGAGGCTGTTCGGGCATATATTCCTGCGGCTTCGCAACGGTCGGCTGAGGTTGAGATGAAACCGGCTGAGGCTGCGGCTGAACAGGAGACACAACAGGAGCCTCAACGGGCTGCGGTTGTGCGGGTTGTGCAGCAACAGGAGCGGCCTCAACGGGCGGAAGAATAGGGTTCTTGCGCGGACGACCACGACGGCGAACCTGCATCCGAGCTTGTTCTTCCGTACGTTGCTCCATCTGCTCGGCCATGGCTTTCTGTTCCTCTGCCTGTGAGGTCATCTTGGGACCTTTGTCCTGCAGGTGACTCAATCCTACCTTTTCTACTTTATTCTTTGCGGCCACGCGAGTACGCTCGCGCTTGCGGGTAGTCGTGCGCGACTCGGCTTTGGCTTCTACCTCTGCTGCGTGCTGAATGGCCTGGGCATCCAAAATTTCGTAAATGAGTGTTTGTGCTTCGGCTCCACGTTTCACTTTTAGGCCGAATTCTTTTGCAAGTTTTTTCAGTTCATCGAGCGTCAACTGCCCGAGTTTGTTCATGTCGTATGTCATAGTGTAAAATAAAATTCGGAGATCATTCCACCCGGTCAGGGGAATGCAGAAAACCCGCTTTTGCGGAATTCGACTGCAAAGATACTGCTTTTTTTTCAATTGTGCAAGCATTTTGCTGAAAAAAAATACTTTTTGTATCTGTTTCCTCCATTTTCGTGTCGAAATGCGGCGTTTTCTCGAACAAACACGAAAAACCGGAAAATCGTTTTCCTCCCATACCGCACCCCCCCCTCATCTCTCCTTCCCATGTTCTCTCCTCCCTCCATCCTCTCCACTCTCCCTCAGCCCTCTCCCTGCCTTCTATCGGCATCGCCAATCGGACAATTAATCCAATCGTCCACCCGCAGCGATCGTCCGCAGCGCAGCGCAGGAAAGAATAATCGTCAATAAATCGTCCAATCGTCAATTCCTTTTCCCCTCAATTTTCCCGTAGTCTCTCCCCTCATACACCACTGGACTCTCTTCGAACGGCCTCCGAACAACCTACGCTTAGTCCAATCAGCAACCTAAAATGCACTTTTCAGCACTTTTTCACGTTTTTTCTTGCACAATCCAAAAATTTGTTGTACCTTTGCAGGCGATTTTGTAAATTAAGGAATATTATATATGAAGAACTTTGTAGAAGAACTACGTTGGAGGGGCATGCTCCATGACATCATGCCGGGGACAGAAGAGCAGTTGCAGAAAGAGATGACGGCGGCCTACGTGGGTATCGACCCCACGGCTGACAGCCTGCATATAGGCCACTTGTGCGGCATCATGATGCTGCGCCATTTCCAGCGCTGCGGACACAAGCCCATAGCATTGCTTGGCGGGGCCACGGGTATGATAGGTGACCCTTCGGGTAAGTCGCAAGAGCGTAACCTGCTGACCGAAGACACGCTGCGTCATAACGTGCAGTGCATCCAGGCACAGTTGGAGCATTTCCTCGACTTCCACTCCGACGCGCCTAATGCAGCCGAACTGGTGAACAACTACGACTGGATGAAGGATTACACTTTCCTCGATTTTGCGCGTAACGTGGGCAAACTGATCACCGTCAACTACATGATGGCCAAGGACAGCGTGAAGAAACGCTTCAACGGCGAGTTCTCGCAGGGTATGTCCTTCACCGAGTTTACGTATCAGTTGCTCCAGGGTTACGACTATGTTTATCTCAATCAACATAAGAACGTGAAGCTGCAGATGGGCGGTTCGGATCAATGGGGAAACATCACCACGGGAACCGAACTCATCAAGAAAATGACAGGCGGCGACGCATTTGCGCTGACGTGTCCGCTAATCACGAAGGCCGATGGCGGCAAATTCGGAAAGACCGAGAGTGGCAATGTCTGGCTCAGCAAAGACTACACCAGCCCCTATAAGTTCTACCAATTCTGGCTGAACGTAAGCGACGCCGATGCCGAGCGATACATCAAGATCTTCACGGCCCTGGAGCGCGACGAGATAGAGAGCCTCATTGCGCAACACCAGGAAGCACCGCACCTGCGTATCCTGCAGAAACGTCTCGCTGAGGAGGTAACCGTAATGGTTCACAGCCGCGAGGACTACGACGCTGCCGTAGAAGCCAGCAACATCCTCTTTGGCAACGCCACGGCCGACGCCCTCAGAAAACTGGACGAGCAAACCCTGCTTCAGGTCTTCGAAGGCGTGCCCCAATTCACAATCAGCAAAGCTGAACTGGAGGCTGGCATTGCCCCGTTGGACCTGCTGGCCGTCAATACCCAAATCTTCCCCTCCAAGGGCGAAGCACGCAAGATGATTC
>JAEEGL017339829.1_pt1 | contig 20600 bp, 16 predicted proteins | sample 9134231 | NCBI WGS metagenome assembly JAEEGL01 (sample SAMN16246548, study PRJNA631951) | gut metagenome | biome: gut microbiome; feature: rumen; material: fiber-attached | host: Bos | place: Iran: Karaj | collected 2018-10
ACCCCCGACCCACGGCTTAGAAGGCCGTTGCTCTATCCAGCTGAGCTATGGACACGTACCTGCTCTTTATACACGCTCCGAAGTGTCGGAACAAGTGTTTTGAGAACAATCTTTAATATTATATATGCCAAAGTGGACTATGTCAATAAAAAAATGAGATTTGTCATTTTTCACAAAAATAAAACAATATATGGTAGGGGACTTGAAAACCGGCAACAACATGTGCTATAGTTTATGTCAACTTGTTTCTTTGACGAGACGGAATCCATGCCAAAGAACAAAGGGTAACAGCAGGTTTGTTTTTTATCAAAAGAGGAGGGTTTATGTCTGACAAGGATAAAGCAGTAGTTGATGCATATGCACGGGTTGGGATGAGTCTTTCGACACTTATCAGGAGTTTTCCCCAGTTCTCCAAGCCGGAGATTACTGCGGTGTATGAGGAATACCTGAGATCGGTGGGTAAAACAGATCAGCTTTCGGCTGTCAGTGTCAACTGCTCCTGAGATCCATGTCGGCCGGGCTGTCCGATATGTGGTAGGACAGTAAATGTGACCGGAAGATATGGTGGTTGACATAATTTCCAATATTTTGCCAAAAAGATAAGGGTGCCATTGCGTATAATATGCAGTGGCACTTATTTTGTGTCATAAAAAAAGTACTATACAATATTTAGAATTCGTGATAAAATGTTAAAGATTGTGTAGGTTACATAAATAGTTACCGATAATTGGTTACCATAAATGGATATTTCAGGAGGAAGAAATGGTTAAGTTAACGCATTTTGGAACGGGAACCAGAAGAGTGCTGGCCGGTATTTTGTGCGCATCCATGGTTCTGTCGACAAATCTGGTGACGGCTTTCGGAGCAGAGGAGATCATGTCTTCAGAAGAGTCTGTAGTGTTCGAATCGGAAGGGACGCAGGCTGATGAAGCATCTGAGGACTCCTATGTGGATACCTCTTCAGAAGGCAAGGATGAAGAGGTGAACGGGGAAACGTCTGCCGAAGATACTTTTGAAGGCGAAACGCAGGCAGACTCCTTCTTTGATGATAAAGATTCACAGATGGAAAACTCCTTTGAAGAGGAAGCTGTAGAACTGGCAGCGGTCGAAGAGGATGAGATCGCGGAAGAGTCAGCCCCTCAGGCACAGGATGAGGCAGTGGCTGATGAGGAGAACCGTTCGACGGATAAAAATGCAAGGAAGTCTGACCGCGGCATTTCCAACAATTCGGTTTCCCGCGGTTCGGTAGGCTATGAGCCCACCAACAATTATCCGGCTCCCGCAAATGCCAAGGCTGTTCTTACAAAGAAGAACCAGGTGAAGGTCACATGGAAGAGCGTAAAGAAGGCGGGCGGCTACAGGGTTTACAGGATGAGAGCCGACGGTACCGTTGATCTTGGAAGCGGAATAGACGTGGGTAAGAAGAAAAGCTTTATAGACAGCTTTGACACGGCATCTGTTGAAAATGTACCCACTTTGGCATATATGATCGTTGCCTGCGGCGTGGACGAGTATGGCCAGTCCGGTTCGGGAAATCCCGCATATGCGGTTGCCACTCCCATCATCACGGATGTGGAGAGGACCATCACGGATAATGATCTGATCGGACTCGATGTGAGATTCACCAGGATCAGAGGCGCTTCCGGATACGAGCTTTACAGATCCACCATCAAATCCACAAAGGAGCCTGACCTGATGAAGACGGTCAGCGCCGACAGCCTGGATAATATACCTGACGACCTTAAAATAGGACCTTATTCTTCCGGAGGAAAGATCAGATCGGTTACGGGCGCATTGGTGGACCGCGTATATATTACCGATTCCGAGAATATGCTTTCCGTTAAATACTATTATTATAAGCTGAAGACGGTGTTCAGGCTGGCTGACGGCAATACCGTCTGGTCCGAGTACTCCACCGTAGGCTCGGGAAGGGTTACCACCAGGGCTCCCAAGCTCAAGTCCGTATCGGCTAACAGCGGCACAAAGATATATGCGATATGGGAGGATATGGAGCAGTCCACCGACAAGGACGGTAACCAGCTCATCAATTCAAATGATTATTATCAGATCTATATGTCCAAGAACGGCAGCAAGTTCAAGCCCTATGCCAAGATAAAGGCCTCCAGCCAGAAGCTTGATTCCGTAAAGGAAAGCAGGATAAAGAAGGTCGAGATGACTGCAGAGGAGGCAAAGGAAGCGGGACTTGGCACCACGGCAGGCTGGTATGACGTGACAGAGAACGATTATTATGTAGGCTATGAGCTGGATGAGCTGATCCCCATGGTCGACTATGAGATCAAGATCGCCGTTGTCAAGAACAAGGTAGTCGGAAGCATGAGCGAGGTGGGAGCTGCAAGGACCGAGCTCAATGATATCTTCGGCGTCAGGATAAAGGGAACCGACATGACTACCGCTACCCTCAGATGGGAAGAGGTAGACGGAGCTACAGGTTACAGGATACATTACCGTGAGATCACGGAGTCCCAGTTTGCGGACAAGAGTACCTGGGGACAGCCCGGCGGCTGGGACAAGGAACTGACCGTCACCGTTACTCCGGATAAGGACGGGATCTGTGAATACATAGTCACCAAGCTTACCAACCTCAGATATTATGCCTTCTATGTGGAACCCATGTATAAGAAGAAGGAGCACAATTCAGGCAAGAACAGGGCTTACGTGGCTGCAAAGACCAGGATCGCTGCTCCGGATGCCGAGGTAGAACAGTCCGGATACAAGGCTACAACAAATATATCACTTAAGTTTACCTGGCCCAAGATAGAGAAGGCTACCGGATATCAGGTTAAATATATCATAGGAACTACTGATCTTTCGTTGCTGGATTCCAGCATTGTAAAGACAATGACATTGAAAAAGACCGCCACGAACTTTAAGGTGGAAGGAGTGTCCATGGGCGAGCCTGTGGCCATCAGGATCACCACCATGCATGAGACCAGCAATAACAGCGGCGATGACGCCATAGGTAATTCCTTCGAGCAGGTTGAGTATGCGTGTCCCAAGGAAGTAGTGGTGATGGACGGCAGATTTAACAACGCCTACAATGTGGGAGCACAGCTTTCCATGACCATGGAAACTTCCGAACCTATGGGTTATGTGAGAGGTATCAGGGTGCTGCGTTCGTCCAAAAAGACCAAGGACTACGAGGTCCTCAGTGATTTCTCCCCCGCAGACGGTACCAGCTTTACATTCAGGGATTCCAAGGAAAACAGGGACGGAAAGAAGATATATTACAGGGTCTATTCCGTATTAAGGTCTACAGAGCATAAGGACTGGGAGGCAGTCAGCCGTGATTATACTTCATATATGTACTGTCTGCCCACTTCCGTGGATGACAGTGATATCACGGTGGCCGTGAACGAGAAAAAGACCTATACCCTTAATTTCAAACCCAACGCAACCACCGCTAAGCAGGTGAAGTGCTGGGAAGTATCCGACGACAAGACGGATTCCTTTACAAAGGGATATGAGGAAAAAAATGAGTATGTGGCCATAAAGTCGAAATCCTATAAGGCTGTAGGCACGGATAATAAGAAGAGGGATATAGAGAACTGTTGCAGTAATGAAATAGAAATTACCGGTAGAAAGAAGGGTAAGTGTTATATCCAGGCTACCCTTGAAAACGGTCTGGTGGCCACCATCAAGGTAAAGATCACCGAAAAGACCGACAAGGATGATTCGGATGAGAAGGACGATGACGACAAGAAGGGTAACGGAACGATCATCTGTCTCGATCCCGGACACGGCGGAAGCGACACCGGATGCTCTTACGGTAATCTGAAGGAGAGCGAGCTGAACCTGGCGATCTCAAAAGAAACAAAGAGACTTCTTGAAAAGGCCGGATTTAAGGTAGTTCTTACCAGGGATTCCAACAAATATGTGGATCTGGATAAGCGTGTAAAGATAGCCAAGGATGCCAAGGCGAAGATCATAATCTCGCAGCATATCAATTCCGGTAAGGGTAAAGGCGTTGAGTGCTACTACTCCATAGACGGAACAGGAAAGAGCCTGGCCTCCAAGATGTGCGCAAAGACCTCAAAGGATACGGGCATGAGCAACAGAGGTGCCAGGACCAAGGAAAGCGGTACCACTGCCGGCAAGGATTATTATGCGATCATCAGATATGCAAGAGATACCTCGGATGGCGGTGCCATAGCCGGTCTGATCATGGAGAACGGATTTATCCAGAATGACTATGATTATATGGACAGTGAAGACGATCTCAAGAAGATCGCAAAGGCAAATGCCGCAGCCATCATAGATTATTACGGCGACTGACCGGAATGAGTATTTAACACTGACAGGCGGAGGGTAGTTCTCCGCCTGTTTTCTAATGAGGAACCAAAAGGAAAAGGGAAATGAAGAAAACCGTGATTTTAAGCATACTGGTGATAATGGTGCTTGCCGTATTTTTGTGCGCGGCCTTTGTATATAAGAAAAAAGCCGATGCCGACGAAGCGGCACGAAATCATGTGCCGGATGAGACTGTACTGGAGATCTCACCCGAGGATGCGGATGCCCTGGTGGAAGAAAAACTGGCAGACACGCCGTATACGAAGGATGGGCGTCGGATGGAAACCATATCCGGAAACAGCGTATATCTGTACGATGTATTGGAAGATGAGCTGCCTGTGGGCGAAGTGCTGGCGGTGGATGCAGTGTCCGGGGAGGTATATGTATATCGTGATGGCAGTCTTTTGCCCTACAGCGATTTCTCGGGCTATGATGCGGGTATGGATGAGTCCATAGAATGGACCGGGATATATGAAAAGGAAGAAATGACCCTTGTAATGGAAGAAACGGAACCGGGAAGCTTTACCTTTTGCTTCAGAAAAGCTGACGGTACCGAGAGCGAGCCGGGTTTCGGATTTTACGAGGACCGGGTTAAGGGAAGATCGGATTTCGGCGGAAAGGGGCTGGAATTCAGAATGAACGGTGATAAGCTGGATGTCCGCTGTGATGAAGAGTCCGAATATGCCGGAGAATATCTGCGGCAGTGATCATGACGGATAATGGGAATTAATGAAAACGGCAATTGATCTTGTCCGGGAGAAAAGATTGGATCGAAAAAGTATGTCGGGGATCGGAGATATGAAATGACCGGGAGAAGAAGGAGAAATAAGAGAAGAGACAGGGATGACCATATAGATCTGTCCGTTATGAGCCCCCAGGAGAGGCGGATGTATAAAAAACGGATGAAAAGGATCAGGGAGGGCAAGAAAAAGCGCCGCAGGGCTGTGATCCTCTGGGGAGCGCTCTTTATATGCCTGGTGGTCTTCGTCGTTACCCGCAAAGATAAGCTGCCTGATGTTTCCCAGGTGACCAGCAGCATTAAGGAAAATGCAAACGGGCTCATGAGCGTAGGCGGGGCCGGTTTTGATTCCGTAGATGATGGGGCGAGTCTGTCCGATAATTCCGCACAGGCCCGGGCGGTGGCTGATGCGCCTGTTGACCCTGACTTTTCAGCTTATAAGGGTAAAGTCGATCTGCCGCCGAATTCAGCCGCAGGAACGCCTCTGGATGTGATGAGAGGACAGGCGGGGGTGGATCTGTCCACACTCAGCGAGGATGAGAGGGCTTTTTCGGCCAAGGCCGCCATGATGACAAACAGTTATTTTGCGGGCACCGTCCAGACCGTCAATTCTTATCTTCAGAATTACGGGGAAGGAAAGTGGCATGCGCTTCGCAGCGTGACCGGTGATATATGCGTCTTTTACGATGGTGAGAGAAGCGAGAGAAAGGTTTATGAAGGAAATGACGGAACCATAGAATCCGTGGAAAAGATACCGTTTAAGATAGTATTTACCATGTATGAGGACGGAAGCTTTGTGGTGACGGATGCCAGCGAGAACGGCTCCTCCGTGGAGGATATGGAAAGCTATCTGAAGGGAATAGTATCAGACGTGTATGAGAGCAGTCCGGTTGCAACGCCTGTTGAAACACCGGTTGAAGTGCCGGTTGAAACATCTGTTGAAGTACCTGTGGGAGCATCGGATGAAATACCGGATACGGCACCGGCCGAAACGGCTGGTGAATGAAAGGAATGAAAGCCGGGATCGGCAGAAGGATCCGTAAATGACGGGTTAAACCGGTCACTCTACGGACTCACGGAAGAACTTCCATCTCCTGGTGATGTAATTCATGCGCTCGTGTGAGAGGATCATGATCACCAGCATCAGAAGTAAAAACCAGGGGAAGAGCCCCAGACTAAGCTTGCGGGATATGATACCGAAGAGAGGCGGCATGGCGGAGGTCCCCACGTAATATGCGGCCATCTGTACGCCTATGATGGACTGCGACCTGTCTGCACCGAAGTGTGAAGGCGTGGCATGGAGCATGCTGGGATATATGGGGGCGCACCCGAAACCGATGGCGACCAGGCCTATGAGGGCGACGGTATTGCCAAGGGGCAGGATGAGCATCAGTACGCCGGCGCCCATTATACCCTGACCGATCCTGACCATCTGCTCGTCGTTGAAATGAATGGTAACGAAACCGCTGATGATCCTGCCCAGGGTGATACCCAGGAAGAACAGACCCGCATATTTGGCCGCGGTACTGTCGGTGAAATTCCTGGTCTGGGTGAGATAGGTACTGGCCCAGAGGTTTACTGTCTGTTCAGCGGCGGCGTAGCCGAAGAAGCTGATCATTATGGCCTTTGTGCCGGGGGTATCTATCACTTCTTTAAGACTCAGGCTCCTGGGGTCTTTCTTACCTGCGAGAACCTTGAATACCATATTTTTGTCGCGCCATAAGGGCAGGCTGAAATAGATCATCACCGTGAGCAGAAGCAGCATCACTCCGATGATGGCATAACCTGTGTTCCATTTGCTGCGGGCCAGGGAGAAGCCCATGATGTACGGGCCCACGGTGGCTCCGATACCCCACATGCAATGCAGCCAGCTCATGTATTTGCTGGTAAAGTTCATGGCGATGAAATTGTTCAGGGCGGCGTCCACACTGCCGGCTCCCAGACCGTAGGGGATGGCCCAGATGCACAGGAAGATAAAATTATGGCTGAGGGCAAATCCCAGAAGTGCCACGGTGGTGAGGATCATGCTCACGAAGGTGATCTTCGGGGTGCCCACCCGTCTGTTCAGATTATCGCTCAGAAGGCTGGATACTACCGTACCTATGGATATGATGATGAATATGATACCTGAATAGGACACCGGGACGCCCAGCTCGGGATACATGGAAGGCCATGCGGAACCCAGCAGGGAATCGGGCAGCCCCATGCCGATGAAAGCCAGATAAATTATCACAATTAAAAACGGTGACATTACGTTCCTCTTTAAATATTAATCACTAAATGGATATTTTACCATAAAGTGAAAGAAATAACAAACATTTTCTTTCAATGATATTATATTTTGCTTGACATGTCTGCTGTCGTCGTGATATCATCTTTGTTGTCTGTGTGATTTGGGTCCTATATCCTTATTGTGCGGATGTGTATAGGTGCTGCTGTGGCTCAGTCGGTAGAGCGTCGCATTGGTAGTGCGGAGGTCACGGGTCCGATTCCCGTCAGCAGCTTTTATCCCGACCGTCAGCAGATGGTCGGGATTATTTTTATTAGACAGTATTATGGCATTTTATGAAAGATTCTTCGGCCCGGGGGCCTCAGAATGACCTTGGGTTTTTCATTCTGAGCGCAGCGAAGAATCTTGATAGAGTCGGCTTATCATAGTCAGTCTTAGCGGGGATATTATATGGAAGGTATTGATTTCAGGGCGCCGGAATATTATACGAACAGGGAGCTGTCATGGCTTCTGTTTGACGAAAGGGTTTTGGATGAGGCGAAGGATGAGACGAGTCCTTTGTTCGAGCGTCTGAAATTCCTGGGGATCACAGCCTCCAATCTGGATGAATACTTCATGGTGCGGGTGGCTTCCCTTAAGGATATGGTCCATGCCCAGGTCAATATAAAGGATATATCGGGCATGACTCCCAAGGAACAGCTCATGGCAGTCAATGAGGCCACACACAAGTTTGTACAGGCCCAGTATGACGTGTATGAAGAGCTGACGGCCCGTCTTAAGACCGAAGGAATAGAGATCATTTCCGCTCATGAAAAACTGAGCGAAGAACAGGCGGCGTTTGCGGATAAATATTTTATGGAAAAGGTTTATCCCGTTCTCACGCCCATGGCGGTGGATTCTTCACGCCCTTTCCCCTTAGTCAGGAACAAATCACTGAATATAGGCGCGCTTCTGGTGAGAAAGAAGGACGCCCAGGGCAGAGCCCTCATAAGCGTACATGCGGACGCGGAGGATTATGAGCTGGATTTTGCACTGGTACAGGTGCCCGACGTACTTAAAAGAGTGGTGGAGCTCCCGGGAGCGGAGAATGAGAAACATCTCATATTTTTGGAAGAGATCATCGAGCGCAATATAGAAAAGCTCTTCCTTAATTATGATGTGATCTGCGCCTATCCCTTCAGAGTCATGAGAAACGCCGACTTTGAGCTGGATGAGGATGAGGCTGAGGACCTTTTGGAGGAGATAGAAAAGCAGCTCAAAAAAAGGCAGTGGGGCATGGCCATCAGGCTGGAGATACAGCAGGGGATGGACTTAAGGCTCCGTGAGATATTGAAGGAAGAGCTGAACATTGCGGATGAGGAGATATATGAGATACCCGGCCCCCTGGATCTCACTGTCATGTCAAAGGTCACTAAGGTAGAGGGTTATGAGCATCTTAAAAAGGAAGATTATATTCCCCAGCGCCCGGCCATGTTCTCTTCCGATAAGGATATCTTTTCACAGATCAGGGAGGGGGATAAGCTGCTGATGCTTCCCTACGAATCCTTTGAACCTGTGGTGGAACTGATAAAACAGGCGGCCAGGGATCCCGACACACTGGCCATAAAGATGACGCTTTACAGGGTTTCCGGCAATTCGCCCATCCTTTCGGCCCTGGCACAGGCAGCCGAGAACGGAAAACAGGTTTCCGTCCTGGTGGAGCTCAAGGCCAGATTTGATGAGGAAAACAATATAGTCTGGGCCAGACGTCTGGAGAAGGCGGGCTGCCATGTTATCTACGGTCTTTTGGGTCTCAAGACCCATTCCAAGATAGCGCTGGTGGTCAGGAACGAAAAAGACGGCATCAGACGCTATGTGCATCTGGGAACCGGTAATTACAATGATGTGACCGCCAGATTGTATACCGATGTGGGACTTTTTACCTGCTCCCCGCTCATAGGCGAGGACGCCACCGCGGTGTTCAACATGCTTTCGGGCTATTCCGAGCCCGCCGTGTGGAACAAGCTGTCGCTGGCTCCTTTGTGGCTCAAGGACAGATTTTTGTACCTGATCAACCGGGAGCGTGATTTTGCCCTTCAGGGAAAGGAAGCCCGCATAATCGCCAAAATGAACTCCGTGTGCGACCAGGATATCATAGCCGCCCTGTATGAGGCCTCCGCCGCAGGGGTAAAGATAGACATGATAGTCAGAGGCATCTGCAGTATAAAGACCGGGATAGAGGGCGTGTCCGAGAATATCACGGTCCGGTCCATAGTAGGTGAGTTCCTGGAACACAGCAGGATCATCTATTTTGCCAACGGCGGAAATGAAGAGGTATATATGGGGTCCGCGGACTGGATGCCCAGAAACCTGGAAAAGAGGGTGGAGATACTCTTCCCTGTGGAGACTCCCGAGATGAGGGCAGAGCTAAAGGGCTATCTGCTGCTGCAGCTTCGGGACAACAAAAAGGCCAGGATCCTGCAGCCTGACGGCTCCTACAAAAAACAGGATCTCACCGATGTGCCGCCTGAGCGTCAGCTTTCGTCCCAGGAGGAGTGCTGCAAGATATCCATAGAGGCTGCCAAAAAACATGACGCCGACATGATACGCAGGGCCTTCATCCCGGAATTCAAAAAAAGGTAAGATATGTATAAGCGTATTCTGGCCTCGGCTTCTGCCAGGCGTTCACAGATCCTTTCCGAGTATGGGATCGCGTTTGAGATAATAAAAAGTGATTGCGAGGAGCATACCGACTTCACCGCACCCGATGAGGTGGTCAGGGATCTGTCCCTTCAGAAAGCACGGGATGTGCAGAAAAAGGCTGCGGAAAAATATCCCGATGAGGATATCCTGGTGCTTTCGGCGGATACCATAGTTTCCTATAAGGGGGAGATCCTGGGTAAGCCCGCGGATGAGCAGGATGCCTTTGATATGCTTTCCATGCTCAGCGGCCGCACCCATGAGGTGTATACGGGAGTCACGCTGATGTCAAAAGAGGGAGTGATCCTGAATTTTGCCCAGTGTTCCAAGGTGGAATTCTATGATGTATCCCCTTTTTCACTCAGGGAATATGTGGCCACCAAGGATCCTTTGGATAAGGCGGGAGCTTACGGCATACAGGGCCCCTTCGGGCTTTTCGTTAAGGGGATAGAAGGCGAATACAACAACATAGTGGGACTGCCGGCTGCCGGACTTTATCAGAGGGCGCTGGAGGCAGGAATAGATCTTTTGAGGGACGTGAAATGAAACACAGATTGATAGATGAACTGATCCTTTACCGTAATTTTGAAAGACAGGATATCCTGGATGATTTTTCGGGGCTGTTTGACTGGCTTTCCTCGGAGGACGGGGCCGATGAGGCCGATGTCAGGAACACCTTTTACGATGTGGTGAACCGGCTGCTGAGGCTCTCCGATGACTTCGGTTTTTCGGGCAACCTCTGGCACTGTTTCCTGGCGTATCTCTTGTGCAACAACGAGAATCCCTTCAGCTGTGCCTGTGAGATAAGGGGCAGCATCGAGGGCAGCATGAATGATTTTGCCATGCATGATTTCGGGATATTCAGGGAACTGTTCCACGCCGATCTGGCGGGACTGGGGGAAAAGCTGGGGACGGATATGACGGATGTGCTTCAGTTTTACACCACCTACAAGGAGAACGGCAGGACCTTCAATAAGAGGATAAGGGACAGGATCTGCGAGCAGGCGGTGAAGCTGTCACAGGCCAAGAACGATGAGGAATTCATGGACACCGTCACCTCATTTTACGGAGATTACGGCGTGGGCAAATACGGTCTGAACAAGGCTTTCAGACTGAGGGTTACCGACGGGAATACCCGGATAGAGCCTATTTACAATATACTTCATGTACAGCTTTCCGACCTGGTGGGATATGAGAGCGCAAAGAAAAAGCTGGTGGATAATACCGAGGCCTTTCTGGCCGGCAAGGGTGCCAACAACTGTCTGCTGTATGGGGACGCGGGCACCGGAAAATCCAGCTGCATCAAAGCCATCGCCAATATGTATTATGACAGGGGCCTTCGCATAATCGAGGTTTACAAGCATCAGATAGCTTCCCTCAACGATGTGGTGACCCAGATAAAGGACCGGAATTATAAATTCATCCTGTACATGGATGACCTGTCATTTGAGGAGTTCGAGATCGAATATAAGTATCTGAAGGCGCTGATCGAAGGCGGACTGGAGAAAAAACCTTCCAATATATTGATCTACGCCACCTCAAACCGCCGTCATCTGATCAGGGAAAACTTCAGGGACAAAAAAGAGAGGGACGAGGATCTGCATATCAATGATACCGTCCAGGAAAAACTGTCCCTGTCCGACAGATTCGGTATGTCCATCTATTTCGGAAGGCCTGACAAAAAACAGTATCATGAGATAGTCCTGGCGCTGGCGAAGCGCTACGGGATCGAGATGGATGAGGATGAGCTTCTCCTTAATGCGGACAGATGGGAGCTTAATCATACGGGCATGTCCGGAAGGGCTGCCGAGCAGTATATCAGATATCTGAAGGGAATAGCCTGATGAAATTGCTTTTTGCCGACATGGACGACACTTTGCTGTCCTCGGACAAGACCATATCAAAAAAGAATCTGGAGGCCGTAAAGGCCCTTGTGGGGGCCGGCTATGGTTTTGTGATGTGCACCGGCAGACCTCTGTACAGCTGCAGGGTGCTGGCGGATGAATATTCCTTAACCGGCGAAAACTATTATATAGCCTCGTATAACGGGGGTCAGATAGTGGATACCGCGGATATGAAGGAACTGGTCCATGAGGGAGTTTCCTATGATGTGGTAAAGACCCTGTTTGCAGAGGCTCCGAAGAGGGGACTGAACGTCCAGACCTATAACGATGACTGCATACTGGTGGAGCAGGATTCAGAGTATATTAAGTGGTATTCCACCCGTATCAGGATGCCTTACCGGGTGGTGGAGGATGTGATGAGCGCCCTTGAGGCAGAGCCGTTGAAATGCATAGTGGCCCATCTTACGGATCATGACGCCCTGGTGGACTTTCAGAAGGAAGTGGGCCCAAAGCTTTCAAAAGTGACGGAGAATCTTTTTTCCAATCCCGTGCTTCTGGAATTCGGTTCAAAAAAAGCGGGAAAGGGCAGGGCACTGGAAAATCTGTGTGAGATCCTGGGCGTGGACAGGGCCGATACGGTGGCGGTGGGAGATGAGGCCAACGATATCGATATGATAAAAAAGGCCGGCGTGGGGATCGCCATGATAAACGGCACTGAGGATACGAAAAGAGCGGCGGATGTCATCACCGAAAAGGATAACAATAATGATGCTATTGCGCAGATCATAGAGAGGTATTTTTTATGAAAACAGGACTTGTACTCGAAGGCGGCGGTATGAGAGGCATATTTTCAGCCGGGGTAATGGATGTTCTGATGGAAAACGATGTGGCTTTTGACGGCGGTATAGGGGTTTCGGCGGGAGCCCTTTTCGGCTGTAATTATAAATCCAAACAGCCCGGCCGCGTCATCCGCTATAATGTAAAATACTGCCGTAACAGGCATTTTGTCAGCTATTTCAATCTGTTCACCACCGGAGATATCTTCGGGGTAGATTTTTGCTACAGAAAGATACCTTTCGAGCTGGATATCTGGGATCATGATACCTTCGAAAAGAATCCCATGGAGTTTTATGCGGTGTGTACCGATGTGATCACAGGTGAGCCCTATTATCACAAGTGCACCGACGGCATGTATGAGGATATAAAATATATGAGGGCCTCCGCTTCCATGCCGCTGGTATCGAATGTGGTTTCCATAGGCGACTGGAAGTTCCTGGATGGCAGCGCGGCGGATTCCATTCCCCTTGCATATTTTCAGAGCCTCGGTTATGAGAAGAATCTGGTGATACTCACCAGGCCTCTGGGCTATACCAAGAAAAAAACCTCGTCCCTGCCCCTCATCAGGTTAAAGTATCAGAAGCTGTATCCCGGGATCGTCAGAGCCATGGAGAGACGTCATATCATGTACAATGAGACCCTGGAGTACATAGAGCAGCAGGAGAAGGAGGGCAATACCTTCGTCATCAGGCCTCCCAGGGATCTGAAGATAGCAAGGACCGCAAACAACCCTGAGGAATTGAAGCGTATCTATCGCATGGGAAGGCACACTGCCAAAAAATATCTGAACCGTATCAAGGAGTTTATGAAGGATGTGTGAGAACTGTGCGTATTACTATTATGATGAGGAATATGATGAATACGTCTGTGATGCCGAGATGGATGAGGATGACTATTCCCGCCTTATGACCAACGGTTTTACCGGCTGCCCCTACTACAGGGACGGTGATGAATATAAGGTGGTCAGGCATCAGATGTGAGATTTTTGTTTAAGGGAATATAAAAGCGCCGTCGCTGGACGGCGCTTTTTTTATCGGTGCGCCTTGCGGCGCGTTTTTTGTTAAGATCAGCCTCTTGCTGCAAGCACTGCCATCAGGTCGCCGATGGTGTGATGTGTAACCATTTCCTCGCCCTGTCCGGTGTAAGCCCATACGCTGATGAGATAGTTCCACTCATCCATGGTGAAGTTGTGGGTAGTACCGTTCTTGTCGGTGAAGCTGTGGGTAGCTGCGGGAACGGCCGGGATCGTGGGCGCGGTCACAACAGGAGTTGCGGGAGCTGCAGGAGCGGCAGGTGTCTGGGCAGTCTGTGTCTGAGCCTGAGCGGCCTGAGCCTGAGCAATCTGAGCGGCCTGTGCGGCCTGAGCCTGAGCCAGCTGGATGGCCTGAACCTGTGCGAGCTGAGCTGCCTGTGCAGCTGCTGCGTCAGTCTGTGATGCTGCGGGAGTTGCTGCAGTCTGCTGCTGTGCCAGAAGTGCCATAAGCGCTGCGGGATCTGCAGCTGCGACAGCGGGTGTCTGGGCAGGAAGCAGGGACTGTATCCTGGTTACCTCTGCCTCAAGGGCGGGAAGACCTGCCTTTACATTCTGTACCTGTGCAGCGGCGATGGGATTGTTGGGAGCAGCTGCCTCGAGCTGTGCCAGAAGTGTCTTTACCTCGTTTACGCGGCCCTGTGCGATCTGAAGCTGCTGGTTTAATGCAGCTGTGTTGTCATCGGCAAATACGGCGGATGAAAGTGAAAAGGTAAGTACGGCTGCTGCAGCCATAAGAACTAATTTTTTCATTCTGATCTCCTTTTTAAACTGTTAACATTATCTTTAAACACAACGCTATGATTTTATCACAAGAGGGAGGGTTTATCCATAAACAGATTTAACTAATTTTGCCGGATAAATCCGTAATTTATGGTAACTATTTCGATGAAAAGGGTGAGATTGAAATTAAGTGCGAATTTTGCTATAGTCATTCTGAATACAGTATACCTGTTGTCATTCTGAATACAGTATACCTGTTGTCATTCTGAATACAGTATACCTGTTGTCATTCTGAGCGAAGCGAAGAATCTTGGAGGGATCATATATGGCTGTTGTTTCTTTTGACGAGCTTAAGGGCTTTTATTCCGGAAAAAAAGTGTTTGTGACCGGGCATACCGGTTTTAAGGGGACCTGGCTTACCAGGATACTGCTGCTTACAGGCGCACAGGTGACAGGCTATTCACTGGATCCGCCCACGGATCCGGCTCTTTTTTCTGCCGCAGGCCTTGACCGCTTTGATACCTTTACGGATATCCGCGGGGATATCAGGGACTTTGAAACCCTGAAAAAAGCATACGATGAGTGTGCGCCCGATGCGGTGATACATCTGGCGGCCCAGCCCATAGTCAGGGATTCCTATGCAGATCCCAGGTATACCTATGAGACCAATGTCATGGGGACGGTCAACCTGATGGAATGTGTGAGGCTTTTTGCACAGAATACGGGAGCGGACAGGATATCCGTTCTCAACGTCACCACGGACAAGGTCTACAAAAACAACGAATGGTGCTACGGTTACAGGGAAAATGAACCCTTGGACGGTTTTGATCCCTATTCCAATTCAAAATCCTGTTCGGAGCTGGTGACCCACAGTTATATTAACAGCTTCTTTGAAGACGGTCCGGTCAGCGTGTCCACTGCCAGGGCGGGCAATGTCATCGGAGGCGGGGATCACGCCAACTGCCGTATCATCCCGGATGCCTGCCGGGCAGTGTATGAGGCAGTAAAGAACGGGGCTCAGGAAGGCAGGATAGTCATCAGAAACCCTTATTCCACCAGGCCTTATCAGCATGTGCTGGAGCCTCTTGCCATGTATCTGACCATAGTCATGAGGCAGTATGAGGACAGGAAGTATTTCGGATTTTACAATATAGGTCCCGATGACTGCGACTGTGTCACCACCGGAGAGCTCATAAATCTGTTTATCAGCGAGTACAACAGCCGTGAGGGCATTCCGGCAAAGCTTTTAAGGACCGATAAATGTGAGCCGGGAGCCGTGCATGAAGCTAATTTCCTGAAGCTTGATAACAGCCTTATAAAATCGACCTTCGGCTGGTCGGCCAAATGGCATATCACGGATTGTATATGTAAAACAGTGGATTTCCTGATGGCAGAACTGGCGGGTAATGACATCGCAGCCGAGATGGATAAGGAGATCATGGCGTTTTTTTCGTAATTTTTTTACATAAATATTTGCATTACGGCCGTGTATGTGTTAGAATTAGTCAGAGTTGAGCTCAAAACTGTTTTTTGAAAAGGATGGGACGATTATGAATATCAATAAAAAAGCTAACGGTGACAGTTTGGTAATTGCTCTCGAGGGCAGACTTGATACTACTACTTCCCCCGAGCTGGAAAAGGAGATCAAGACATCTCTTGACGGAGTGAGTGCTCTGGAGATCGATATGACTTCACTTGAATATATATCTTCTGCAGGACTCAGGGTTCTCCTTGCAGCTCAGAAGATCATGAATAAGCAGGGCACCATGAAGGTGACTCATGCGAATGATGACATCATGGAGATCTTTGATGTTACCGGTTTCTGCGACATTCTTACCATAGAGTGACCGGATACGGCTATCGGCCTATATGACAGATCCGGCAGGCATTCCTTTTGGGATGCCTGCTTTTTTTGTATTTTGGCGGTCGGATCAGTTTGCAGGTATAAAGAAAACAGCGGTATCTGTCGATAATCATAACAGAGATTGTTTGTCATATTTGGCTGTTTATGCCGGAAGGAGGTAAATATGGGATTTCAGGTAGGAAATATGCCTGCTGACATGATGCAGGATTACGTGAACCGCATGCAGGGGCAGAATAAAGAAAAAACCGACCGGACAGATAAAAAGAAAGGGGCCTCACCCTTTGACAAGGCTATGGATAAGGCCGATGAAAAGAAGAATCCCTGGGAAAGGGATGCAGCTTCTTTCAATAAGGCGCCTGCTGTAAATGATTCGGCAAAGGGCCTGTATACAGGATTTAAGGTACAGAAGACGGACAGCTCAAAGGAGACCGATGAGTCCCAGCTTTCCGAAAAGGCTCAGAAGCTTTTGAAGGAACTGAGGGAAAAGTACGGGAATATGGATTTCTTTATCGCCAATGCATCTTCCGAGGCAGAGGCTCATTCCATCATGTCAAAGAGTACGAAGGATTACGGCGTGCTCATAGATCCCGATACTTTGGAAAAGATGGCTGAAGATGAGGATTTCAAGAATACCTGTCTGAAATCCCTGGAGGAATCCACATCCCAGGTGGACGCCATGTTTGAGGAGCTGGGAGAGGATGCGGACCGGATCGAGAGCATCAGCATAAAGATCAACACCGACGGTACCACCGAGATATTTGCCAAATTAAGGGAAAACACCGAGGCTCAGAGGGAGCGCATAGAAAAGAAGCATGAGGAAGCGATAAAAGAGCGCAGGGAGGAGAAAGGCCATGGGCCTGCCGGTAAAACGGATGAGGCAGAGGACAGGCCGGACCTTATGGCCGCCGAGAGGATGGCTTATCACGGACGGCACAGGATAAACGAGCCGGATGAGGATAACATCCTGAGGGCATCATCCGTGGCGGAACTCATGGATATGCTCAAAGAGCGTGGGATAGGCGTACATGAAGAAGAGACAGAGGGTGTGGAAGCGGAAGCAGAAGTATAAGTATAGGTGTAAGCACAGGTATTAGGAAGTGCATATCAGTGATGTGAAAGCAGTCGGAAAGATCCGGCTGCTTTTTTTCATGCCCCCCCTGCTCCTTTTGGTCGAATTGCTTGTTTTATCATGGTATTTTGTGGTAAAATATATGATTGTCAACAGGCTGTCAAGCAGTGCACTTTATGATAGCCAGGGAATGCAGTGTACCCGCTGTCATTCTGAGGAACGCAGTGACGAAGAATCTTGGGAGTATAAAAAATAATTATAACAGGAGGCAGTATGAAAAACAGGTTAAGACAGGGCTTAAAAGCGGTAACGAGCCTGATGCTCAGTGCAGCCATGGTGCTTACGAGCGTACCGGTGCCGGCGAATGCGGGCGAGATCGCATCTTTGGATGAGGCCGTTGCTGAAGACGTGGTCGAAAACGAGGCTCTTGATATTTCAGGGGTGGATCTGGAGAGTGAGCTTAAAAACGTGGTCGACGGAAACGAATATCCCGACGGAGTCATCTCCGTGGGTGAGACGATACTTGATGTGAATGAGGGCAATGAGACCACCATCAGGATCGTCAGAGGCGGCAGCACGGAAAATAAGGCGACGGTAAAGTTTAAGGCTATAGATGTCTCCACGGTTTACGGTAAGGATTACACTCTTTCCGTAAAGAAAGGCTTATCTGAGGATGAGACCCTTCCTGCCAATCCGGAGGCTAAGCCTCTCATGGATGAGAATTCCTATGTGGAAACGGGAGATGAGACTGTCTCCGAAAATGCAGCACTCGAGGATGGAACGGATTATATCGCAAAGGCCTTCGAACTGTCTGCCGAGGCTGACGCTCAGACGGAGGAAGTGAACGCCGATGATGTGCAGGCTGAGGAAGATATACAGGGAGCGGAAGAAGATGCACAGGGCTCGGAAGAAGTGATCATTGCCGAGGACGATGAGATCGCTTCGGCTCAGATCGAGGATACCATGGATGAGTCTTCTGAAGAGATATCCGGCGTGGAAGAAGAGGCGCTTACAGAGGAAACCGATCCTGAAGAGCTCACTGAAGAGGAAGTGACAGGAGAGGAAGAGAGTGAAAAGAAGCTCTCCCCAAATAAGAGCCCTCTTTCAAACGCCTACAGCGCACAGATGGGAAAGGATCTTCAGGAATACGACTGGGAGGAGTACGATCAGGACTCCATCGATCCCCAGATCGCCGAGACCATGGCTGAGGGTGAGAGCCAGGCGGTTTCACAGATGAAGGATGTCCCCGGCGTGGAGACCCTCCTTACCTTTGAAAAGGGCGAATATTTAAAGGAGATAAAGGTAAGCACCATAAAAGACAGCGTAGGCGAGTCCGACGAGCAGTTTGCCTTCATCATCTATGACGCCGAAGGTTCTGCTCTTGGAGCCAATTATAACGGCTATGTGAATATCCTGGATCATGACGATAAGGAAGAGGTCGTCTATGAGGTAAAGGATAAGGAAATATATGTGCCGGCCGATGAAGATAAGGCCGTAGTTACCGTGGTAAGGACAAGCGGTATCGAGCAGATGGGCTTTGTCACAGTAGGTACCAGTGCAGGTACGGCCAAGGCGGGCGAAGACTATGAGAGCGTGGTAAAGGAGCTTTTCTTTGCGCCTCCGTAACCGAGCAGACAGTGGAGATACCCATCACCGGATCCAGAAGTGTTCCCAAGGTTTTCCATGTGGGGATCACGACAGAGGAGGGCAGCAAGGCCAGGGTAAATAAAGGTGCCGATGCCACTCTTGTGCATATAGATCCCGTTATCCCCGCAGCTCTTTACTCAGCTCATGAGTCAGCCGAAGGCGTGACTGTGGTCCCCGATGGTGAGGGCGGAGCCTATGTACAGGAGACCATAGATCCTGATCAAAAGATTGTGGCTTCAGAGCCTGAAGAGAGTGTTGAAGGCGGTATTGATGTAGAATGTCCTCGTCGTATGGGCGTCAGGTGGGAGAATGGCGGATATTACTGTCCTGTCGCCGATTTAGGGGACGTCAGCCTTGTGGATTATGTGAGTGTATACGTACAGGCTGAGGGTTCGTCCTGGTTTTTTGGCACAAGGGCAGGTAAGGACATTGAAGTTTATCTGTGTAATACTAATTATCTTACTCCTTTTTTTGCATATAAAAAGAAATATACGGACGATGAAAAATGGTCAGGGTGGATCACCATTCCCAATAACGGTTTTCCCAAGTGTGATACGACTACAATGTGGATCCGTCTATGGGCCACAGGTACTAACAGGAACAGTAATAACGAATTCTATGTAAGAAGGGTTGTTAAGCATTACAGGGATTTTTCCTTCTATATCAACAATAATACAGACTATTCAAAGTACACCGAGAAGGTGTATACCTCTCCAAAGAGCTATGACGAAGGCAGTAAGATAAAACTGGGCGAAGCAAAGTTCAATGTAAACGGACAGGCCAAGGAGATCAGGAGCTTTTCAATCGGTTCTGTTGTTCGTCCTGAGGTAACTTATTCGGGTAAGGCCAATTCCGCCGGGACTCTGAGTGATCGCAGGACTGTGAACTGTTCAGGTTTTTATCTGGTGAATGCAGCCGGTGACAGATCAGATCTGTTGCCCCTCTCTTTCAAGATGGACCAGGCGTTCCTGGAAAAATACATGGGCAATTTCAGATCCAACAGTGGTTCCTATGACTTTGAACTGGTGCCTGTATTTGAGCCCTACGATGCGATCGTCTACTTCAAAAATGAGGAGAGTGAAAAGGGCGGCTACCGTGGATTCAAAGCCGGCGACAGGATAAGGATCAAAACAATGGATTCCGTGAAGGTGGAGGCATATCAGAACACCGGATATTCAATTAAGAAGATCGAGATGACATCGATTGAAACCGGTAAGACTTATGACAATACAAAGGCACCCAAGATAACAGGCTATCATATCGCATTCCCCAAAGGTGGCTGGTACACCGTCAGGATAAACTATGATGATACCGCGCTCAAGATAATGGCGGATCCTCTGGGCTATGAGGACAGCCTTAAAATGGGCAAGGTCATCTATGTGGATGAAAATGAAAAGGTTTACACAGGAGATTACAAGAATCCTCTGAAAATCATGGGAGTCCAGCGGTATAAGAGCTACAGCATCACCGGCGTCACCGATGGCGACAGCGGTTACAGACCTGTCTGGAGGGATGGTACTCTGGATAATGACGAGGACGGAAAGTGGACAGATGACAAATCCGTTTATTCCGGTTTTGATGTATCCAGGGGTAATGTGATCTCCTATCCCATGCAGCTGGCTACCGGAAG
>JAEEGL010460989.1_pt1 | contig 20599 bp, 17 predicted proteins | sample 9134231 | NCBI WGS metagenome assembly JAEEGL01 (sample SAMN16246548, study PRJNA631951) | gut metagenome | biome: gut microbiome; feature: rumen; material: fiber-attached | host: Bos | place: Iran: Karaj | collected 2018-10
CAGTAGATACATTAAAACTATTTGCAAGTAAAAAGAGTGCAGGATCTAAAGTAAAATTTTTAGATAAAGAAATTGTAGTAGAAGAGGCAAGTGAAAATTCATTTGAAGGGCTTGACTGCGTTCTTGGTGCAGTAGAAAATAAATTTGCAAAAGAATTTGCGCCGTTTATTAAAAAGGCAGGCGCTGTTTTTATAGATAATAGTAGTGCATTTAGGATGGATCCTAATACTCCTCTTGTTGTTCCAGAAATTAATGCAGAAGATATAAAAAAACATAATGGAATAATTGCAAATCCAAATTGCTCTACAATCATAACTTGTATGGCAGTTTATGGAATACATAAGGTAGCAAAAATTAAAACAATGATTGCATCAACATATCAAGCAGTTTCTGGCGCAGGTGTGTATGGTATCAAATCTCTAGAAGAAGAACTGACTGCCATAGTAAATAATGAAGAGATGCCAGATACAAGCGTTTTCCCATATCAAATTGCATATAACTGTATTCCATCAATTGGGAGTCCGTCAAATGATGGTTATACAACAGAAGAGTTAAAACTTCAAAACGAAGGAAGGAAGATTATGCACATCCCTGATATGAAAGTAACTTGTACTTGCATAAGAGTTCCTGTAATCAGGTCTCATTCGATAAGTGTTTCACTTGGTCTTGAAAAAAATATTAGTGTTGAAGAAGCAAGGGCTGCAGTGAAAAATATGCCAAATGTAATACTTGATGATGATCTTGATAATAAAATTTTCCCTATGCCTATTAATACAACAAATAAAGATATAGTGAGCGTTGGCCGTATAAGAAAGGATTATGTTCTAGAAAATGGAATAGCGCTTTGGTGTAGTGGGGACCAAATTAGAAAAGGTGCAGCAACCAATGCTGTAGAGATTTTACAAAATCTATAAATGAAACTTAATACTAAAACTATAACCACATCTGCCTTGGCAGTCGCTGTTATGTGTGTCGCATCTCCAATCGCAATCTATATAGGGCAGATACCTTTTACTTTTTCTTTATTTATTTTATTTACAATCTCACTTTATTTTTCTGCAATAATGAGTATGTTGATTGTTCTTTCATATATAATTCTAGGTGCCGTAGGGCTTCCAGTTTTTTCAGGATATTCAGCAGGTGTAGGCGTGCTGTTAGGACTTACAGGTGGCTATATATGGTCTTATATAATTGTTGCAGCTTTTGTTTCATATTTTTCAAAACTTCAAAAAGGCAAATTATATAAATTTTTAATTTGCTTTATAGGGCTTCTTGTTTGTTATATGGCGGGTACGATTCAGTACTGTACCCTAACAAAAAACTCTTTTTATATAGGTTTAATGGTATGTGTGTTGCCATTTTTAATATTTGATATAATTAAAATTGTTCTTTCAATATTGTTATATGATAAGGTTTTGATAAAATATCTTTAAGTGAAAAATAAAATATTTAAAATTAAATATACTTTTGCAAAATGTTTTTGTTTGTCTATTGCCCTGTCGCTAGCTGTTTCTTGTAGTAACAGTAAAGTAGCCGATGAGGTAGAGACATCTGCAGAAATTATAAATTCTGATTTTAATCTAAATGATGTTAAAGACGATCCTAATATTGCTAAGGTTTATGACATATCTACAGCAAGTGTTGCAAAAGAAAATATAGTTAATTACTTAAATATGCCTCTCATACACGGAAAGTATGATACTTATTTTCTTGAAATGGAGAAACCTTACTTACCTGGTATGGGACTTTATGAAGATTTTTATAAAGAATATATTTTAGATTTAATAAAGCAAGTTGCTGCAAAATATTGTAAGAAGGAAAGTGACTTTGTTTTAGTAATTGCACCTAACAAATCAACAGTATATAGAGATTATCTTGGCAGCGAAAATTATAACTTAGAAAATGAAACTATGCCGTCAAGGACTATAGACTTTATAAGTTATTTGCAAGCACATTCGGATATAAAAATAGTATATCCACTAGATGCGTTAACAATAGCAAGACAGTATGGTCAAACATATTATAGACTTGACTCTCATTGGACTGATTTTGGTGCATATGTAGCTGCATCCAAACTGATTGAAACTTTGGGCGGTAAGATTGATGACTTTGGGGCCGATAATGTATTTGAGTCACCATTTGCCTTTGTAGATGCAGATTGTATACCAAATTCTAGAGATGAATCATTTAACACGGCTGATAAGATTTGTGGTATACTAGGTAGCACGGACAAAAGTATAGATAATGGTTCCATATTTAGAAAATATGAAGTTCAAATCTATGGGAAGAAAGTTGTTGATGGGTATGCGATAGAGCCCAAAGACCAACGAAGACTTGTGATGATTGACGATTCTATGGGATATGGAATGATAAGACCTATATTTCCATATTTTAGAGATACAACTTTTTTACAATTCAACTCTATTTTAGATGCAGACCCAAAATATTTAAAGAATGCAGATATTTTTGTTGTGGAAACAGTTGAAAGAAATATAATTGAATTAATGCCAAGACTTGTTGAGTTGATGAATAAAAACATAGATGAAACTCCTGATACACCAGCACAAAATATTGGAAGCGGTGCAGATGCCTCAGGCGTAATCAATACATTAGAAGATATTAAACTAAATTAAAACATTGGGGGAATAAATGGCAAAGGAAACAAAGAAAACTGGATATAATGCATCGTCGATTACAGTTCTTGAAGGGCTTGAGCCTGTTAGAAAAAGACCTGGTATGTATATCGGTGGTGTAGGACAGAGAGGTCTTAACCATTTAATTTATGAAATAGTTGATAATGCAGTTGATGAGCATCTTGCAGGATACTGTAAAAATATTTCTGTAACTTTAGAAAAAGACGGCTCGTGTACAGTAAGCGATGATGGACGTGGTATCCCAGTTGATCTTCATGAAAAAGGTATATCTGCAGAAAGAATAGTTCTTACTACGCTACATGCTGGTGGTAAGTTTGATAATACTAATTACAAAACAAGTGGCGGGCTTCATGGTGTAGGAAGCAGTGTAGTTAATGCTTTATCAAGCAGGATGAAAGTTCTTATAAGTAGAGATGGCAAAGTCTATGAAGATAAATTTGAAAGAGGAATTCCCATCCAAAAACTTGTAAAGGGCATGCCTCCTGTAGTAGGTAAGAGTGATATAACTGGAACACAAATTAACTTCATGCCAGATGATCAAATATTTGAAAAAACAAAATTTAGAGCAGATTGGGTTAAGGCAAGACTTCATGAAACAGCATATTTAAATCCAGAGCTTACTTTACGTTTTGTAGATAAAACAGTAGATCCTGAAGAAGACATTAGTTATCATGAATCAGATGGTCTTATTGCATATATGAGGGATTTAAATAAATCTCAAACGACACTTACTCCAGAAATATATTTCAAGGGAAAGGATGACACAACAGAAGTTGAAGTGTGCCTTCAGTTTTGCGATGGATTTGATGAAAGCATTTTGGGATTTTGTAATAATATTGCAACAGCAGAAGGCGGAACACATATTGTTGGGTTTAAAACAAAATTTACACAACTTGTAAACTCTTATGCAAGACAGCTCGGTATATTAAAAGAAAAAGATTCAAATTTCACTGGTGCCGATACAAGATGTGGTATGAGTGCAATTATTGCGATAAAGCACACAAATCCTATATTTGAAGGACAGACAAAAACTAAACTCGGAAGTACTGATGCTACAAAATCAGTTGCCGCAGTAACTGGTGAAGAACTTGAAAGATACTTTGATAGAAATGTTGAAGTGGTTAAGACAATAATATCTTGTGCTCAAAAATCTGCCAAGATTAGAGCAGCAACAGAAAAGGAAAAGACAAATCTTCTTACTAAGTCAAAATTTTCTTTTGATTCAAACGGAAAACTCGCCAACTGTATTTCTAAAAAACCTGAAGAATCTGAGATCTTTATAGTAGAGGGAGATTCGGCTGGAGGAAGCGCAAAAACAAGCCGCGATAGAAATACACAAGCCATCCTTCCACTTCGTGGTAAGATATTAAATGTAGAAAAGGCTCCAATAAATAAAGTCCTTGCAGATAGTGAAATAAAGACAATGATTAATGCATTTGGCTGTGGATTTTCTGAAGGATATGGGAATGATTTTAATATAGAAAAGCTTCGTTATGATAAGATCATTCTTATGACAGATGCTGATGTAGACGGCTCTCATATAGATACATTATTACTTACTTTCTTTTATAAATTTATGCCTGAACTTATCACAGCAGGAAAGATTTATGTATCTATGCCACCTCTTTATCTTGCTACATCAAAAGGAAAAACCAAAGAGAAAAAATACTTATATAATGAACAAGCACTTGCAGAATACAAAAAGAAAAATAAAGAAGGCACATATAATATAAAAAGATTTAAAGGACTTGGTGAAATGGATCCTAAGGAACTTTGGGAGACGACACTCAATCCAGAAAACAGGGTTTTGAAGAGAGTTGAAATTGAAGACGCAAGGCAGGCCCTAAAGGTTACGGAGATGCTTATGGGAAGTGAAGTTGCACCACGAAGAGAATTTATTCATAAGCATGCACTTGAAGCTCAGATTGATTCATAATGTATAAAAATAAATAAATATCATTAATGGGAGATTATAAAAATGAGATTTCAAAATTTTAAAAGGTCTTTATCGATTATTCTTACGTTTGTTATTGTATTAACAAGTTTGTGTTCGTGTGATATCTTCGTCTCTCCTAAGCAGGCGGTTGAATCTGTAAGAGAAACAATCCCTACGATTACCGAGACAACAAGCCAGGCCATTTCTCAAAGCCTAGAAGATAAGATGGCTAGCATAGAGACAACAGTGACTGAAACTCCTGCAGCAGAAATTATTATGGATACAACCGCGCCTGAAATGGTAGCAGAAATCCAGGTAGATGAAACTACTCTTAGTGAGTATATTCAAAAAGCAATAGCAAGACCAAATGATAATGTTGAAACTGATTATGATAAAAATGTTTTGATTGATTACATAAGAAAGAATTATTATGAAAATAAGGTTGCTGAAGGTAAAGTATCGGGAAATTGCTATGTAATTATAGTAACTGATGGCCCTAATGAAATATTTGATGAATCAACAGACTATAAAGGTCAAACGAAGGAAAGAACATGGAAAATGTATGCATCGCCAAAAATGGCCAACGAAACAAATATTGCTAAAAACTTTTGGTACACACCTATGGATATAAATATGAACGAAGGTTTTATTGTTCAGCATAAATATACAAGAGACTCAGATTTTAAAACTGTTACGATAGATTTGGAATATCTTGCAACAAAACCAGATGGACTCATAATTATTCTCCCTGAAATGTTCAGATAAGTTTATCTTTTTACTTATTAATTTCTTTTAATATACCATAACTTCTAAATATCAAAAAAATGAAAAGTTATAATAAAGAAAAGCATGAAAAACTAATAGATGGGCAAGTAATCTCATATTATAGAGATACTATGAACATTGATGGCAAGAGAGTGCTTTGGGATATGATACATCATTCTGGGGCATCTGCTATTCTTACAATATTAGATAATGGAAAAATTTTGCTTGAGAAACAATACAGAGGTCCGTTTGAAAAATACTTAATTGAAATTCCTGCGGGGAAAAAAGAAGAGGGTGAAGATTTTTTAACATGTGCAGTTCGTGAGCTTGAAGAAGAGACAGGGTATATTTGTGATAACTTAAAGGAGATCTTAACAATATATCCTACTGTTGCTGTAAGTGATGAAGTAATCAAAATATATCTTGCGACCAATCTAAAGAGGGGAAATAAAAATTTAGATGTTGATGAAGATTTTGAAATGCTTGAACTTAGTATAGAAGAAGCGCTAGAAAAAATAAACAAAGCAGAAATAGTTGATAGTAAGACAGTAGCAGCCATATTGTGGTATGCAAATTATTTAAAATCTAGTAAATAGGTTGACCATGATAAGATTAGGTGTAGACATAGGTGGCTCTAGTATAAAAATCGGAGTTATTGAAGATATTGATGGAAAAGTACTGGGCAAAGATAGTATTCCTTTTGTTTATGGAGATATAAAAAGGAATTGCTCTAATATTAAATCATCTATATATGATCTACTTGCAAATATTAATAAGAATATGGATGATGTACATATTCTAGGTGCTGGCGTTCCAGGTATTTTAGATAAGAATAAAGAAACCATTCTTGACGCATATAATCTTGGGCTTACCAATATTAATATCAAAAAAGAATTAGAAAATATTTTTCCCAACCTAAAAATATGTATTGTAAATGATGCAGATGCAGCAGCAATATGTGAATACTATTTTGGAATATTCAAAGGTAAGAGTTCTGCTGTTCTCCTCACAATAGGGACAGGTCTTGGGGCAGGAGTAATACTTTCAAATAAATTATTTTGCGGAAGCAGAAACAACGGAATAGAATTGGGTCACATGAAAATAGAGACAAAAAATCCAGGAAGGTGTACTTGTGGTGGTTGCGGCTGCGCCGAAGTTTATACAAGTGCTAAATCCTTAGATGATAAAATGAGAGCGTTGTATGAAGAGACAAAAGAGAAGATAATTTTAGATGCAGCAGGAGGATGCATAGAAAATATTAATGCTAAAACTGCTATGGATCTTGCAGAAAAAATGTATGAACCAGCAGTATCTATTGTCGATGAATGGCTAGAATATCTATCAAACGTGATTTGCAATATATGTTTATTTTATGACCCTGAAGTTATAGGTATTGGTGGCGGAATAGTTGCATCAAAAGATTACTGGCTTGCAAAACTTACAGAAAAAACTAAAACTAAAATCATCACAAAAGCAAATTACGAAATAAAAATAGCAATGCATGGAAACGATGCAGGATTTATTGGTGCCGCTTTTGCATGTGACATGTAAGGTAGGAATATAAAGTGGATAGAGAAATTGAAAGAAAATGGAACTTAAGTAAAATAGAACCAAAGATTCTATCGGGATTGGTTAAAAAGAGTAAATGTATTGAAATAGAGCAAGGATATATTAATTTTCATCCTGCAGTAAGAGTCAGAAAACAAAAAAGCTCTTCCAAAGTTTCATACGTGCTTACTGTCAAAAATAATATAAAAGGCAATTTAATTCGTTTTGAAAAAAATATAATTATAGACTCAAAAACATATAGCCGTCTAATAAAGAAGCGTGAAGGAATAGTTTTAAAGAAGACAAGATACTTGATTCCTTATAAAAAACATATAATAGAGCTTGATGTTTTTAAGAAAGAAAGAAAAGGTCTTGTTATAGCAGAAGTAGAATTTAAGTCTGAAAATTCTGCTAAAAAATTTGTGGCACCCGATTGGTTTAATATAGGCAAGGAAGTAACAAATAATAAGAAGTGGACCAATGCTTATTTGTGCCAAAATAAGAAAATTAAATTTTAAAAATCATAAATATATTCATATATAAACAAGAAAAGTTTTCTTATGATAATATAATGCAATGATTAAAGTTCTTTCCGAGCAAGTAATTAATAAAATTGCAGCGGGCGAAGTTATAGAGCGCCCATTTTCGATTATCAAGGAATTGGTTGAAAACTCTATCGATGCCAAAGCAACCAAAATAACCATAGAAATATTTGGTGGCTGCTTAAATTATATGAGGGTTGAAGATAATGGCATTGGATTTGAGGAATCCGATATTGAGCTTGCTTTTTTAAGACATGCAACATCTAAAATAGAAAATGATAAGGATTTGTTTTCTATAGACACACTTGGATTCAGAGGGGAGGCCCTTGCATCTATTGCAGCAGTTTCAAAATTGACTCTCACGACGAAGCAAAAGGAATCTGCCAACGGATTTAGATATGAAATAGATTTTGGTATTAAGAAAAAAGCCCCAGAAGCTATTGCGAGTGGAAACGGAACAGTATTTGTAATTGAAAAATTATTTGATAATGTTCCAGTTAGAAAAAACTTTTTAAATGCCGATGCTACAGAAACATCTAAGGTATGTGATATTGTAGAAAAAATTGCGCTATCACACCCTAATATTTCATTTAAAGTAATAGTAGATAAAAAAGAAAGACTTGTCACAAGTGGCAATGGAAAGGTTGATGAGATAATCTACGAAATCTATGGAAAGGATGTCTATAAGAATATTATTGAAGTAAAACCTAATGTTGATAATAATGTTATGAGGGAGAGCGGATATATAGGCTCCCCATCGCTTGCAAGAAATAATAGAAGTGATGAAATATTTTTTATTAATGGAAGATATGTAAAATCTGAAGTTTTAAGTCTTGCTCTCGAAGATGCATATAAAAATTTTCTAATGCAACACAAATTCCCTTTTTCAATACTTTATATAGATATAGATAAAGGTAGCGTAGATGTAAATGTCCATCCTAAAAAAGAAGAGATTAGGTTTTCTGATGATAAATTTGTGTATGAAAATTTAAAAAGTTCTATATATAATGCATTATCTGAAAAAACACATGTAAGAGATGTGGAAAGTGATGTGTTTAAAAATCCTGCAAGCGTGCATTATGAAAACAAAAAAGTCACAAACCAGTTTCCTCTTACAAGAGAGCAATTAGAACAAAAGGTAGATGATGAATTTGCAAAAAGAGAAAGCGCTTGGGAGGCTGTTGATAGAGCAAATATATTATATGATTCAAAAACAAAATATGTTGCCGATAGTGGACTTGTATTTTCTAAGGCAGTAGATAAGAGCGTGATAAGTGATGCCATAATGTCTATAAAAAATGGTGAACAAAACTTGCTTTATGACCAAAAAGAAAATGAATTAGAAAACGGTTATAAAATCATAGGTCAACTTTTTAATACATATATTTTATGTGAAACAAAAACCAGTCTATATATAATAGATCAACATGCGGCACACGAAAAAGTGAACTATGAAAAATATATCAAACAGATAAAATCAAAAAAGATTGAATCTATGAATTTGCTTACAGGTATCATAATAACTTTGACAAATACACAAATGGATGTGTTCACAAAGTATAAAGATTATTTTAAAAGTCTTGGTTTTAATATAGAAGATTTCGGTGATAGGGAGATTAAGATAAATACTATACCTGTAGTTATAGGAAGTCTTGATAAGAAAGAAATATTCTTGGAAATACTTGATGATCTCTCGTTAATGCCAAGCTTTAAAGATCCAGAAATAATTCTTGATAAGATTGCATCAATGTCTTGCAAAGCTGCAATTAAAGGACACGATAGGCTAAGCATTAAAGAGCAGGAATATTTAATTGATGAATTATTAAAATTAGAAAATCCATATAATTGCCCACATGGCAGGCCGACAATTATTGCTATGACAAAATATGAGCTTGAGAAAAAATTTAAGAGAATAGTTTAATGAAGAGTAGAAAGCAAAAACTAGTGATTATCGCAGGACCCACAGCTGTAGGAAAATCAAAATTTGCTGTGATGCTTGCTAAAAGAATCAATGGTGAGATTATATGTGCCGATAGCACTACTGTTTATAGAGGATTAAATATAGGAAGCGCCAAAATCACCAAGGATGAGATGGATGGAATAAAACATTATCTAATTGATATCGCAGATGTAAATGAAAACTACGACATAACAAGATTTAAAAAAGATGCCATGTGTGCTATTGAAGAGATATCTGCTAAAGGGAAAATTCCAATTATTGTTGGTGGCTCAGGATTTTATATACAGGCAGTGTTGTATGATATAGATTTTTGCAGCGAAGATGAAGAAGAAAAGATTAAAGTTAGGAAAAGTTTAGAAAAGATAATAGAAGAAAACGGAAAAGAGAAGGGCTCACAGATACTATTTAACGAATTAAAAAAAGTTGATAAAAAAAGCTGTGATATTATAGATAAAAACAATATAAAAAGAGTGATGAGAGCGTTAGAGTTTTTTAAGCTTCACAAGAGCCCTATTAGCAGTCACAATGAAAAAGAGCGTTCAAAACCATCTAAATATGACTACAGGTTCTATTGTTTGAGTGTTAATCGGGACATACTCTATGATAATATAAACAAAAGAGTTGATAAGATGATAGCAGGCGGACTAGTTGATGAGATTAAAAATTTAATAGAGAAAGGTGCAAAAAAAGAATCTGATGCAATGCAGTCTATAGGCTATAAAGAATTATATGATTATGTGTATAACGGAATAGAAGACAAGAATGAATTATCAAAATGCATAGAGCAGATAAAACAAAATTCTAGACATTATGCCAAAAGACAGATCACATGGTTTAAAAATAGAACTGATGCAAAATGGATAGATATGGAAAAATACTTAGATGAACTAAGGAATAATTAAGGAGTAATAGTGGCTAAAAAAAGAGAAACAACATTTTTTTGCAATGAGTGCGGTTACGAATCAAGTAAGTGGCTAGGGCAATGTCCTGAATGTAAGGCATGGAATTCTTTTGTTGAAGAAAAAATAGTTGATACATCTAAAGTACTAGGAACTGCTGTTGTCACCGAAAGATTAAAACCTATTTCGCTAAGCGAAGTAAAGTTAGATAAAGAAGAAAAAATTAAAACTGGATTTTCTGAACTGGATAATGCACTTGGTGGTGGAATAGTAAAAGGCTCCCTGGTTCTTATAGGGGGTGCTCCTGGAATAGGAAAGTCCACATTACTTCTTCAAATCTGTAGCAATGTTGAAAAGCAAGATAAAAAAGTTATCTATGTTTCTGCCGAAGAAAGTTTAAAGCAGATAAAATTAAGGGCCGATAGAATTTGTTCTTTCACAGACAAAATGAAATTCTTGAACGAAAGTAATGTTGCAAGCATATATGAAACAATGATATCGGAAAAACCAGATTTACTTATAATAGATTCTATACAAACTATGAAGGTAGCAGGTAATGATGGAATGCCAGGATCAGTTTCGCAAGTAAAAGAATCTAGCGATATTTTATTTAGACTTGCCAAGGAAAATGGAATTGCGATTATTATCGTTGGACACATTACAAAAGAAGGAACAGTTGCGGGACCTAAGATTTTGGAGCACATGGTTGACACGGTTTTATATTTTGAAGATGACTGGACTAAAAATTTTAGACTTATAAGATGCAAGAAAAATAGATTTGGTTCAGTAAATGAAATTGCAGTTTTTGAAATGGCAAGCAAGGGTTTGTCTCAAATAGAAAATGCTTCTGAAATATTTCTTGCAGGTAGGCCTACGGGAGCATCTGGCTGTGTAGTTACTTGCATTGTTGAAGGCAGAAGACCTATGCTTATGGAAATTCAAAGTTTAGTTTGTAAGTCAAATTATGGCATGGCAAGAAGAACTGTAAATGGAGTTGATCATAATAGACTTACGGTGTTAATTGCAATAATAGAAAAAAGATTAAATATAGATTTATCGGGAATGGATGTACTTGTGAGTATTACTGGTGGAATCAGATCGAATGAGCCTTCAATAGATCTAGCAATAATCGTTGCTATAATTTCTTCTTATAAAAATGTTCCTACAGAACCAGATGCAATATATTGCGGTGAAGTTGGGCTTTCGGGTGAGGTAAGAAGTATAACAAATGCCGACATAAGATTATTGGAGGCCAAAAAACTTGGATATAAAAAAATATTCCTTCCTAAGGCAAATGTAGATAAAATGGAAAAACAATTGCTAGATGGGATAGACGTAAAACCAGTTTCAACAATAATGAGCTAATATGGAAAGTAAACCTCTACAACTAAAAAAGCTTACGGAAGCATTCCCAATAAGATATTCTGCAGGTGTATATCCAGATGAGATAATTGATGTTATCCCTTATATTTTTGTTGAAGATGTAAGAAGAAATTCTGCTATTACAGAGATATCAATAACGCTAGTATGTAATCAGATAATAAAAAAGGGAACAAAGACATTTATAAAAGATAGGATAAAAGAGGATGTTTTTGGCGATAAGAAAATCAAGATTAATTTAATTGAAAGATATAGGTTTGATAATAAGAACATAGATGATATTAAAAGTTTATGGGAAGACTATAGAAATGAATTATTGGATGAAACAAAAAAAGAGCACCTTGTTATATACTTAATGCTATTTGTGGATTGCGAAAGCTTTGAAATAAAGGAATGCGACAGTTGTGATATATCTAAAGGAATTGAGGTATTTGTCAAAATAAAGAATAGAGATACATACAAGGAACACATATCTGATTTAGAAATCTATCTTAAAGATGTATTTGAAAAGAGATTTAACTTATCTAGGGCAGTAATTAATATAGATTTAATTAAAGATAATTAATATACATAATAATAAGTTTTAAAGGAGTAAGTATGAGAATTTTACTTGCCGAAGACGAAAAGCATTTAAACGAAAACATAAAGAAAGTCTTAAAGAAGAATAATTATGTTGTTGATTCCTTTTATGATGGAGAAGCTGCTCTTGATGCAGTGTATATGGCAGACTACGATCTATGTATATTAGATATAAATATGCCAAAAAAAGATGGGCTTGAAGTCTTAACGGCTATGCGGGCAGATAAAAAAAATACCCCAGTGCTCTTACTTACTGCATATGACACAGTAGAAGATAAAGTTAAGGGACTTGATAGTGGAGCCAATGATTATTTATGCAAACCATTTGCATTTGAAGAACTACTTGCAAGAATTAGAGCATTAACAAGAAAAGATCAAACAGCTGGAATGAACACATATACATTTGAAGAACTTACTTTGAATAAAGATACCATGGTTGCAAAGAGGGGAGATGTGGAAGTTAGTTTATCAACAAAAGAACTTATGGTGCTAGAATTATTTATGTTAAACCCAGGTGTCGTTTTATCTAGGGAAAAGATTGAAAATCATATAGGAAATTTTGATTATGATATAGCTTCTAATGTAGTAGATGTCTATATAAGATATTTAAGAAAAAAGATAGATGATCCATTTAAGGAAAAATATATTCATACTATACGTGGCTCAGGATATGTTTTGAAAAAATTATAAATGAAAGAAAGAATAAGTATACAAAAAAAGATTATTGATCTAGAAGTTGGAATTGTAACTCTTTTTCTACTTATTCTTTTTTTATTGCTTTCATATATTTCAGCAGTTACACTTGAAAATATTGAAAAGAGAAATTTGAAATCAAGTGTAGATAGAGCAAAAAACTATTTAAGCATTGATAATGGCAATCTAGTTGTAGATAAGAATCTAAAAGGAAGCCCGGATAGTGTAATCATAATGATTTACAATAAAAAGGGCGACATAGTCTATGGTCGTATGCCAGAAGACTTTAACATTAATCTATTCCCTAATCTTACAAATGATATAGTCCAAAGCAGAAAAGATAATTCAACAACATGGTATGTATATGATAGTTATTTTGAATTAGATAATTACGATTATATATGGGTAAGGGGAATTACAACAGGAGCACTCCTTGCAAACGTTATGAAATTTTTATTTTTAATGTTTGCGATAAGTATCCCTGTGATAGTAGTTGTAATTAGTGCAACTAATTTTATCTTCCTTAAAAAGTTTTTAAATCCAATTACAAAAATTTCTGTATTTGCAAAAAGTATTGTAAATGGAGAAGACCTTGATAAAAGAATAGAGATAACGGACGATATGCCAGAAGAAGGGGAAAGCGTATCTACTGCGATAAATGAGATGTTAGAATCTCTTAAAAATTCGTTTGAAAATCAAAAGCAATTTAGCGCCAATGTATCACATGAGCTCAAAACACCGCTTAGTGTAATTTTAAGTGAAAGTGAGATTGCCCTGCAGGATTTGGAAAGTGTAGAAAATTTATGTAGCAAACTTGATGATAATACTGAAGATGATGGAAATTATGAATCAAATATAATAGAAACAGAAAATGATTTAAAAAATAGCATTTTGCTTATTAAAGAAGAAGCAATTAAAATGAATAAACTTATTTCTCAACTTCTTATCCTTGTAAAGAGCGATAACAATACACTTATTCTTAAAAAAGAAAAGGTTAATATAAGTATGCTAGTTGATGCTATATGTGATGAGCAGGAAGAGGCAGCATCTGCCAAAAATATAAAAATTAGTAAAGATATAAAAGATGATATTTATGTAGTATCTGATGAGACTATGCTCGTAAGATTTTTTATGAATTTAATTTCCAATGCGATAAAATATGGAAAGGAAAAAGGCAATGTATATGTAAAACTTGAGCAATATGGCAATGGGTTTAAAGGTTATATAAAAGATGACGGAATAGGTATTTCAAAAGATAATCTAAAAAATATTTGGCGCAGATTTTATAAGGCAAGTAATGTAAGAGAAAACGATGAGGTAAGTTTTGGTCTAGGGCTTTCTTTTGTAAATATGATAAGCAAAAAATTAGGAATTACAGTTTCTGTAGAATCAGAGGTTGGAAAAGGCTCAACATTTTATTTTGAATGTGCATAATATATGCATATAAATGAAGTCTAATTGTTCATAAAAAAGCCAAATTTGTTTAATCTATATTTAATTATATGGGAGTATTATAACAATTGCATAAACCTCCTTTTGCTTATGTTAAAGGCGATAGTCTTTAACATAAGTTTTAAAAATTGATTGCATCTTGGTATAAAATGGTAAGATGCAAATTATATATAGACATTTTAATTACTAAATATGCTATAATAGCTTTACTAAAAGCATAAGAGATTTATACAGAACTAATGTTGGGTTTAAAAAACAAAAAAATATTAAACATTTGCCTAGTGGGACTTATAACTACATTGCTTTTTGATATCGCCCATGCAAGCGGATACAGCATTCCAATCCAAGGAATCTCAAAAAAATCTAACAAAAATTACATTTTGATTGCTTCATTAAGCAATGCAAACAATATTGGACCTGGTGCCGTAAATGGAGATAGTGAGAATAGTGCAGATTTTTTTGCTGCTGATTTAACATCAATTTTTTCTAACACGTCAAATATAATAACTATGCAAGATGCTATACAAACTGTTCTTGCAAGAGTACCTGGGGCAGGAATAAATGATGTCAAAATCAAATTAAAGAATATGGATTCGGTGTTTGATGGTACTAGCGAAAACGCCAATATAAGATATGTAGGAACAGTTCGCTATGAAACAACATATTATGACTTTGAAATAGACGGGCTTACGGGACATTTTATAGCCTGGGAATAATAAAAAAGTACTTGAAAAAATAAATATACATGTTATAATAAATACACGTTTTAGGGGAGTCGACAGACTCCCCTATATTTATGAAAGATTTTTATTTAAGAGTAAAAGTTTAAGGAGTAATAAAAAATGGCAACAAAATCAAAAAAATTAACACCTGAAGAAAAGAAGCTTCAAAGAGAAAGAGAAAAGAGAAAAGAACTTAAAGATTCTGTAAATGCACTTGTAAAAGAAAAAGGTATTCCAAAAGAAGCTTTGATTGAAACAATTCAAAACTCACTTCTTACTGCATGTAAATATAAATTTGGTTCAAATGAAAACATAGCTATAGAGGTTGACCCTGAAACATTTGAGATAGAAGCATATTTTAGAAAAGAGGTTGTAGAAAGCGAGGAAGATATGTATGACAGCTTTGTTGAAATTACACTTGAAGATGCAAGAAAGATTGATCCATCCTATGAAGTAGGTGATGTTGCAAAAGTTCCTATTGATGTTGCAGAAATTTCTGAATCTTCAAGAATTGCAGCTCATAATGCCAAGGGCGTTATTGTTCAAAAGCTAAAAGAAGAAGAGAGAAAGATTGTATTTAATGAATATATAGATAAAGTAGGCGAAGTAGTTGTCGGTGTTTATGGACGTGACAACGGAAGATTTGTAAACGTAAATATTGGAACAGTTGATGCAATGCTTATGCCTTCAGATAGAGTTAGATATGAAAGATTTAAACAAGGTGATAGAGTTAAGGTTTTAATTTCAAAAGTTGAAGACACTCCAAAAGGGCCAAGAGTATTAGTTTCTCGTAAGGATGCAAGACTTGTTAAAAAATTGTTTGAACAAGAAGTTACAGAAATTAAAGAAGGTTATGTTGAAATTAAAGCTATTGCTCGTGAAGAAGGTTCAAGAACCAAAATGGCAGTTTATTCTCATGACAAAAACATTGATGCTGTAGGTAGTTGTGTCGGTATTAATGGTCAAAGAGTTAATGCCGTAGTTGAAGAACTACAAGGAGAAAAAATTGATATTATCAACTGGGATGATGATCCAGGAAGTCTTATAGAAAATGCACTTGCTCCAGCAAAAGTTATTGTTGTTGCACCAAGCGAAGAGGAAAAAGAAGCACTCGTTGTAGTTCCAGATGATCAACTTTCACTTGCAATAGGTAAAGGTGGACAAAATGCAAAACTCGCAGCTCATCTTACAGGATATAGAATTGATATTAAAGCAGAAACTCAAGCTGTTGAAGACGGAATATTTGATGCAATCGGTATCAACTATGATTCAAGTTTAATTGAGAAGAAACCAGTTGATCCATCACAAATGAGAGATGAAGATTATTTCTATGATGGAGTTGACGAATCAAAGGCAAGCGATGCATCAGATGTAAAGGATGATGAGCCAGAAGATAGCGAATAATTATTTTTATCATTGTTTCTAAATCGCGTTCAAACATAAAAGAGGATAATTAATGAAATTTAGAGAAAAAATGGAATCGTTTGGCATTGATGCCATAGTAAATGTCAAAGACATGGATAGAGCAAGAAAATTGCTCTCTGATGCAGGAATGCCAGTTGAAAAGTTAAGTAGCGAAATTACTGAAGAGCAAGCAAGTATACTTGATGCAAGTTTTAGTAAAACAAAAATAAAGAAGACAAAAGTAAAAGAAGAGACATCTACTGTTAAAAAAGCTACTACAAAATCTGATAAAGAAGAAGATAAGGCAGCCAGTCTAACAAAAAGACTAAAGGGCGTGAGCATAAAAGTTAATGCTCAGTATTCAGAGTCAAACAAAGAATTACTTTCAAAAATTAAAAAGAGCACAAAAACAACAAAGAAAGTAGATGAAAATAGAGATGGATTATCTCCTAACGGAAATCCACTTCCTGCGGCAACTTTAAAGAGAGAGCAAGAAAAGAAAGCTGGTATAGTAAGTCAAGTTGATGACTTTGTTGAAGTAGTAGAAGAAATACAACCTCCTAAGAAGACTCTTGATTCCATTAAGCCTGAAGTAAATGTAAAAAAGATTTCAAAGGGTGGTGAGGATGATTCTGCTAAGGATATTCCACAACAAAGAAAAACCTTAAACAGTGCAGATCTAGCTGGCGATACAAACATAAAGATAATCAAAAAAGGAGATGCAAAGTCAAAAGCAGCGCTTAGCGGAAATCTTTCTAAAGCAAAAGTTAATTTAGGAAATTCTCAAGTTGCAAGCAAAGGACAAGCAAGGGATGGCCAAAAGACTGGCACAAGAGGCAGGGGAACCGGACAAAAACCAAACATTCCATTTAACAAAACAGGTATCAAGAAGGCAACATTTAATCCTAACAATGCAAATATAGCTACGGGAGTTACCAATACTTTTGTAGGAAAAAAGAAAGACGAAAATAAATTTAAGAGTTACGAAGCTAAAAAGAAACAACAAGGTGGCAAACCAGTAAATAAGAAGCAAGATAAGTATGGAAAGACTGGTTATGAGTTTGAATTTAGTGCAAATAAATACAGAAAGAAGGTTCCAACAAATAAACCAAAGGTTGAGGAAAATACAGAGGAGATCAAACAAATAGTTATCCCAGAATCAATTACTATTCAAGATCTTGCCAAGAAGATGAAGATTCAACCATCTGCCATAATAAAGAAATTATTTATGGAAGGTAAGATGGCAGTTGTTAATACTGAACTTTCTTATGAGGAAGCATCAAACATTGCCGTTGAATATAACATCTTATGTGACCTTGAACAAAAAGAAGATGTCATTGCAAAATTACTCGCCGAAGATTCTGAGGATGAGAGCCAAATGGTTGAAAGACCTCCAGTAGTCTGTGTTATGGGTCACGTAGACCATGGTAAAACTTCTATACTTGATGCAATTAGACAAACAAACGTAACAGAAAAAGAAGCAGGTGGTATCACACAAGCAATCGGTGCATACCAAGTTGAAATTAATAATAGAATAATTACATTCCTTGACACACCAGGACACGAAGCATTTACTGCAATGAGAATGCGTGGTGCAAAGGGTGCTGATATTGCAGTACTTGTTGTTGCGGCAGATGATGGTGTCATGCCACAAACTAAAGAAGCAATTTCACATGCACGTGCAGCAGGTGCAACAATAGTTGTTGCAATTAACAAGATAGATAAAGAAGGGGCAAATGTTGAAAGAGTAAAAAAAGAACTCACAGAAGAAGGACTTGTGTCTGAAGAGTGGGGCGGTGATACAGTATTTTGTGAAGTATCTGCCAAGAAGAAAATTGGTATTAAAGAATTGCTTGAGATGATTCTTCTTTCTGCAGATGTTCTTGAACTCAAAGCAAATCCAAACAGAAAAGCTCGTGGTGTTGTTATAGAAGGTGAACTTGATAAAGGTAAAGGTCCTATCGCAAGAGTTCTTGTTCAAAAGGGAACTTTAAAGATGGGAGATTATATAGCAATGGGTTCTTGTTATGGAAGAATCCGTGCCATGTCCAACGACAAGGGTGAAAGAATTAAGACTGCAGGTCCATCATGCCCAGTAGAAATTTTAGGACTTAATGGCGTTCCTCAAGCTGGTGACATCATGGTAGTGTGTGATGGCGATAAAGAAGCTAGAGATTTTGCCAATACGTTCATTGCCGAAAATAAACAAAAGATGGTTGAAGGATCTAAAAAGAAACTCAATCTATTTGATATTTATGAACAAATTAAAGAGGGTGAACTTAAAGAACTTCCAATCGTCCTCAAGGCAGATGTTGTGGGTAGCGTAGAAGCCGTTAAAGATTCACTTGAAAAGATTTCTAATGAAGAAGTTAAAGTTAAAGTTATTCATAGCGGTGTTGGTGATATTAATGAGTCAGATGTTGATCTTGCAATTGCATCTAACGCAATTATTATAGGATTTAATTCAAAACTCGTTCCAAATGCAAGGGCTACTGCTGAAAAAGAAAAAGTAGACGTAAGAAGCTACGATATCATTTATAAGGTAATAGAAGACATAGAACTTGCGATGAAGGGTATGCTCGCTCCAGTGTATGAAGAAAAGATTATCGGCCATGTTGAAATCAGACAATTATTTAAATCATCAAGTGCTGGTGTCATCGCAGGATGCTTCGTTCTTGATGGTGAGATAAGAAGATCTGCCAAGGTAAGAGTTATGAGAGAAGAAAAACTTGTTGCAGAATCTACGGTTGCATCACTTAAGAGAATGAAAGATGATGCCAAAGAAGTAAAAGCAGGCTTTGAATGTGGTGTTGTTCTTGAAGATAAGATAGACATTGCTGTAGGCGATACAATGGAAGCTTATGTTATGGAGCAAAAGAACATAGCATAATATATCGCAGTAAATAATCTATGAAAGGAAAAACAAATAGCAATTCATTTAGAAAAGAAAAATTAGAATCTTTACTATTTGAAGAAATCACATTAATAGTAGACGAGCTGACAGATGATAGGGTGGCTGGAAATGTTCTGGTTCAAAGCGTAAGTCTTGTTCCTGATTTTTCTTACGTGAGAGTATTTGTAAGTGCGATGGATAGTGAAGTTGATAAAGATCTAATGTTAGAAGGGCTAGAACATGCCAAGGGTCATATAAGAGCTGAACTATCTGGAAGACTAAACATGAAAAAGATACCTGACATTGGTTTTGTTTATGATAGCACTGAAGAAATTGCAAAAAGACTAGAAGAGATTGCAAAAGAAATAAGAGAAGATAATAAGAATAAATAATCTATTATTAACCTCTACACATCTTATAACCATATTAATTTTATAATTATATTTTTAATTAATCTTTTAATCTATTTAAAAAGGAGAATCTATGGAATTAAACAAATCACAAAAAGATGCTGTATCTTTCGTACATGGTCCTTGTATGGTTGTCGCAGGTCCTGGCAGTGGAAAAACATATGTCATAACAAGTAGGCTTATAAGTTTAATAAAAAATCATAATATCAATCCTAAAAATATTATTGTCATAACATTTACCAAAGAAGCCGCCATGCAGATGAAGAGGAGATTTTTTATCCATGCAGAAGAGGAAAATTTAAAAGATACAGAAGAAATAAAAAAATCAGATGTAACTTTTGGAACATTTCACGCAATTTATTTTGAAATTTTGAGAGATAGCTTTAATTATTCTGCAGATAGTGTAATCGACGAAAACGAAAAAAGAGAATATATAAAGAAGGCTCTTGATATATCTAAATCAAAAAAGCGTCTAAAGAATGAAGATATAAGTAAAAAAGGAAATGAAAAGATAAGAGCTGTGTATAGTAGGCTTTTGAGAGAAAATAAAAAGCTAGATTATGATGAAATGATAACTATGTGCCACAAACTTCTTTTATCAAACAAAGCGATACTTAAAAGATATCAAGAAAAATATAAGTATTTTCTCATTGATGAATTTCAAGACATTAATGAAGAACAATATAATATAGTAAAACTTATATGTAAGAGCAAAAATATTTTCGTAGTAGGAGATGATGATCAAAGTATATATGAGTTTCG
>JAEEGL013086078.1_pt1 | contig 20599 bp, 17 predicted proteins | sample 9134231 | NCBI WGS metagenome assembly JAEEGL01 (sample SAMN16246548, study PRJNA631951) | gut metagenome | biome: gut microbiome; feature: rumen; material: fiber-attached | host: Bos | place: Iran: Karaj | collected 2018-10
ATGAGGATGTTAGTGGTTTAGATACTTATGTAAAGAGTCTTCATCGAAATGATTTGATTAAAATATATAAATACTGGATTGATATCGCAATATTATTTTATAATAATGGACCATATTATAGTTCGTTTAAACTTAACTTGAAGTCACTTATTGATTATTTGTATGTTGATTTAGATGACTCAATTTACTCTGTTGACAAAGATATACTTTCTAAATTGGTTTCTACATCTTTTTCACAAATTATTGAAAATATGGATAATATAGTAAAATATGATAAAGATTACCATTTATTTAATATCACTCAAGATGATATATTTAAATTTATAGAACAAAAATCTTGTGAAGATGAATTTACGATTTCTTTTTTTCCTGAGACAATTTATTTAGAGTATATTCAATCATTTTTGTGTTTTAAAAATGAAAGTATTGATAATAATTTTTTAGATGAAAGCACCAAAATATTTAAAAAGATTTATAATCATTCACATAATTCTTTTTTAAAAGATAATATCGAGTTGAAAATTGATAAAATTGAAGCTGGAAATTCAAATTATTTTACATTAGAATCAAATATGGAAACGGGTTCAAATGGAGATGTAATAAATCAAGTAAATAATGTAGAAGTATCATTAATTAATTTATTTTTAAAAAAAGACGATATAAAGAGTTATGAGTTTAAGAACAATCCATGTAATAATTATAAATGGTCACATATTAGACACATACTACAAAAAATTACAAAACAAAATAGTGGAAAAGTTAAGTTTATTTTAATGCCGGAATTTGGGTTCCCTTTTGAAAATATATTAAAAATGATAAAATTTTGTAAAAATAATAATATAAGTTTAGTTACTGGTTTAACTCATGCATTTAAAGATGATAGAGCTATAAATTTTACACTAATCTATGATTCAATTTTTAAGACGGCAATACTTAAAGCTAAGAATTATTATCCATATGAAGAATTAGAGTTATTGTTTGATAATGAAAAAACTGCTATTAATGTCAAAAATCCTTCTTATGTTATTTTTAAGCATAAAGATTTTAATTATTCAACAATGACATGTTTTGAGGCAACAAATATCTGTGATAGGGCCGGATTTAAAAATAAAATTAATTTTTTATTTGTTCCAGTTTTTAATAAAGATACAAATTATTTTTCATATATAATTGATTCATTGTCAAGAGATATATCAGCTTTTATTATTCAATCTAATACTAGTTGTTTTGGAGATTCTAGGATTACTGCACCATTCAAAACTGTGTCAAAAGATCTTGTTAAGCTAAAGGGAGGACAAAACATATATTTTGTTTCACAAGATATTGATTTGAAGACAATAAATGAATATCATGAAAAACGTAAAATTTATTCAGGTTTTTTTGAAGAATGTTATTCAGACAACGTTGATGTATTTTCAGAATATTTATCAAAAAAATTTGATATCAATAAAGTTATAGCTAAAGAAATTGTGAATAAAATAAAAGAAAAATCTAAGAGTTTAAATATTCCAATTAAGAATTTATTACATAATAAGCTTTGTTTTAATGAGTATGGATTAGATTTTGAGAATAGAAGCGATATTAAAGAAGCCTTAAAAAAAATCTCTGATTATCGTAAGGAAATTGATGATTATGAGCAAAAAGGAATGAAGCCAATATCTGCAGGGCCAATTAATTAAGTTTATATATATTATAAGTAAAATCTATATTTACTAAATTAGAAAAAAACTTTTTTAATATATTGAATTAAAAATTTAAATATACTATAATAAAATATATATAGGAGGTTTTGTTATGAAATATTGTACTAAATGTGGTTATCAACTAGAAGATGATGCTAGTTTTTGCCCAAAATGTGGAACAAGCAGTGATTCAACAATGAATACTACTGATGAATTTTCATTTAATAATGACGAAGAAGTTGTAAATCAAAGTAATGGTATGGCTGTTGCTGGTTTTATTTGTTCTTTCTTTATTCCATTACTAGGATGGATTTTTGGTGGAATTGGTTTAGCTAGAGCTAATGAACGTGGTGGTAAAGGAAAAGGATTTGCAATAGCAGCATTAATTATTGCAACAGTTATGTTTATTATTAATTTAGTTTATACAAAACAAGTTGTAGAAGAAGTATTTGAAGCATTAAATATTTAATATTATCATAATTTTATCTAAGGAAACTATATGAATTTTTTTGATACATATGAAAATGATATTGATGATATAAATGATGATGAGATAGATAAATTAAAAAATGAAGATAAAAATTATGTAAATAAAATGGCAATACTTGCTATTATATTTGCATTTATATTTCCATTTCTTGGTTGGGTATTTGGTGAAATTGGATTATATAATTCAACGTTTCATAATGGAAAAGGTAAGATACTATCTATTGGTAGTATAATTATTGCATCTATTATAGTAGCCCTACTTGAATTTTTATTATGACATTTTCTTTATAAAGAAAATGTCTTTTTTTATTTATAATAATATAAATTAAAATATTAATAATTATTATTAAATATAAATCATAATTATTTTATATAATGTATTTATTAATTAAAATAATTAAAAAATAAACATTTGATTTATAATTAAAAATCTATATAATACTATACTTGGTGATTAATTTGAAGGAATATAATTATACATTTTATGATGTTGTAATGAGATTAAAAGAAGATCCAAGTGATATTACATTATATAAGTATTTATATAATATAAATGATAAATCAAATTATATATATAATAAATATTCTATTCTTAATGAAAGAAAAAAGATAAAAGAAATAAGATCATTATCTGATATTAATAATGTATGGAAGCATATTAGTATTAATGATATAAATAGTATTTGTAATATTTTAAATGGATCTATTTATAATATTCAAAAGTATTTTAGATTAAATAAATATTCTAAATTAATTTCATTATTTAATATATATTATTATGACTTTTATAACTATAAAGAAGAAGTATTATTTGATATTAAAAGTAATTTATATATATCTCATTCTATTAATATTAATTTATATAATATATATAAATTAAAAAATATAATTAGATTATCAGATTTATATAATAAATATATACCGTATGATATTTATAATACATTTTTAATTTATATTAAAGATTGTAATAGATATCAAATTAATGATAGTTTATTTGAATCAATATTAAGTATTAATGATATTAATATATTCTTAGGATATTTAAAATATAATAGTTATAAAGAATATAGTAAAGTAGTTAATAAAAGTGAAACATATATTAGATATAAAATATATTCTTATATTAATGAGTTATCTAATTTCTTTTATTTTTCTGATGGAATTAGAGTTTTAAATATTATGTTTAGTATTCGAGATAATTATTTATATATAAATGATATTAAAAATTATTTTAATAAATATTATTTAATATTTATATATCTTGTTTGTAATAATTATATTTATAATTTAAAATTAATTAATGATATGATTATAAATAAAAATTAGAAATAACTAAAGTTACTTCTAATTTGTTTTTGTTAATAACAAATATTTATTATTATTAACTTTAATATTAAGTTTATCTAAATCATTTATATTAATATATGGAGTATTATTAATAAGTTTAAAATCATTTATATTAATATTATTAATTTTTAGTGTATTTATATTATCATTATAAATAACACATAAATCTAAAGCATCACATAAATTAATTACTTTAATATAATTATCTTTTACAATATCTTTATCTATAATTGTTCTATATGTATTATAAATAATATTATTCTTCACTATTGCATATTCATAGTTATAATTCATATATTTATTTATTATAAAGTTTTGTGTTTCATTTAGTATATTATTAAATGTTTTAGAACTATCTTTTTTTATTCCGTTTGTCATAAAGCATGTTATTATTTTATGCTTTAAACTGAATATTAGATAACTTCTTACTCCATATGCACAACCATTATGTCCTCTTAAAGGTAATAATAAATCTTGATATACTTGCATTTGTAATGCTTTACCCCTATAGTCATCATCATTTGGATATCCAATCCAGTTTAGTTGGTATATTGTATCTATTGTATCTTTTGAAAGGATTTTTATATTTTTGTATCTACCATTATTTAATATCATTTGAAATATTTTTATTAAATCGATTGGTCTAATAAATAATCCTCCAGCTGGTCCTCTAAAGTTATCTCCAATAGGGGAGGTAAATAGGTTTAGACTCGATATATAGTTATAGTTTGTTTCTTTTATTGAATCATTAAATGAATAGAATGAAGCAATATCATTTTTATTCTTAATGTGATCTGGTAAGAAACTAGCATCTATATCTAGTCTATTAAATAGATTTTGTTCAAGAAAATCATTAAATCCCATATTACTTACTTTTTCTATTATACATGCCATTATTCCACAACCAAAGTTTGAATAACAAAACTTTGTTCCTGGTTTATAATCATTAAATGTATTTTCTGAGTAATATGGTGAAGATGGATTTGTAAGTAAATCTTTAAGACTTACTTTTATATGAGTTCCATTTACTCCATTATATCCTTTTTTTATATTATCATATAATGGATTTTCATCATCGTATCCATCATTAATTGATGATGTTTGGAGTAATAACATTCTTAGTGTTATTATAGTATCTTGATATTTTGGATTTCTTACTGTATAACCTAGTAAATCAGATATATCATTATCAAGATTTAATTTTCCTTGATCTAGTAGAATCATTATTCCTAAACTTGCAATTGTTTTAGAAATTGAAGCTATTCTATAGATTGTATTAATATCAATGTTTTCTTTTGTATCTATGTTTTTTAATCCATAGTATTTTTGATATAGTGTTTCTTTATTGTTTGATACAATAAAAGAATAGCCTATTAAATTATCATTGTATTTATTTAATATATTGTCCATATTTTCACCAAATAAATTATAATATAAATAAAAAAAATAATCAAATATTTGAAAACTTAAGTTTTGTTTAAGATTTGTTAATATAATATAATAGAGGTAAATAATTATGAAGGTATTAAAAAAGATTAGTTTAGTAGTTATTACATTATTTATTTGTTTTACTTTTATTAGTTGTAATGAGAGTGAAAAATCTTTTACGCTTGATAGGGCTGATGAAGTATTTTGTGTAAATGAGAAGTTTGAATTAAATTCAAGTATTAAAAAGAATGAATTTTCATCTTCTTATTATCATAATGTTAGTTACAAATCAAGTGATCCAGATGTTGTTAGTATTGATGGTTATCAAGGAGAATGTAAAAAAATTGGATTTTGTGAGATAACAGCATATGATTCTAATAATAAAGAGATTAAGAAATCATCAATTAAGATTAGTGTTATTAGCAATGAAATTACTAGTATTAGTTTAAGTGGTGCAGAGAAGATTAAAGTTGGTAGTAATTATGAGTTGAGTTTTATTAAGACTCCTTCTAAATCTAATATCGAAGTTGGATTTAGATCAAGTGATGAAGATGTTGCAACTGTTAGTAGTGATGGTGTTGTAACTGGAGTTAGTAAAGGTTATGTTACTATTACATGTTATTCTACTGAAAATCCTAGTATATATGGTGAACATAATATCTTAGTTGAAGAAAAAGATGTCGAAACTGAATATATGACTAATGAGGTTATTAATACAACTGTTACTGTTGATAGTAGTAATTTAAATGGTTTAATTGAGCCTTTGATTAAAAAGAATATTTCTAGTTTAGTTGGTATTGTTAGTGAAAAAAGAGTATCTAATGGATTCTTTGGGTATACTCAACAATATAGTGGAACTGGAACTATTTATAAAAGATGCTGTGTATATAGTGATAATAATATAGTTGTTGATGATGGAAATCAAACTAATTATAAGAAGTTTAGATATTATGTTATTACATGTAAACATTTAGTTGATGGATGTAGTAGTATCTTTATTACTTATAATAATGAATTAATAGATGCTACTGTTTGCTGCAGTGATTCTAAGATTGATTTAAGTGTATTATATTTTGAAAGTGAAGATTATATACAAACAGTTAAGTTTGCTGATAGTGATACCTTAAATACTGGAGATTTTGTTATTTCTATTGGAAATTGTTATAGTGTTTCTTTTAATGATTCAGCTAGTTTAGGTGTTGTTAGTTTTAATAAGAGATATGTAAAGAGTGATGTTGATAATGATGGTCAATATGATTGGGATCAATTATATATTCAACATGATTGTAGTATATCTGATAGTAGTAGTGGTGGAGTTTTGATTAATCTAAAGGGAGAAGTTGTTGGAATTAATTCAACGAAGATAAATAGTACAAAGATTGATAATATGGGATTTGCAATTCCTTCTAATCTTGTATTAACTATTGTTTCTTTCTTAGAAAAAGGAATTATTCCTGATAGAGCACAACTTAATATAACTATTGTTTCTATCCAAAACATCATTAATAAGAATCTTGAATATGATATTCCTAGTGATTTAGATTATGGTTATTATGTTGTAAGAGTTAGTGAGGGTGGAAAAGCTAGTTTATATGATATAAGAGTTGGAGATATTATTCTTACACTAAATGGTAAAAAACTTGTATATAATTATGATTATACAAGTGTACTTAATGAAATAATTGTTGGTAGTGGAAAAGAAGTTGAGTTTGTTATTTATAGAGATTTCGAGTATATTACTAAAAAGGTGGTGTTCTAAATGAAAAAGATATATAAATTATTATTTGTTTTAATGATAACATTTGGATTATTATTTGCTTTTGGTTGTAAAGATAATCTTGAGATAGATTATGGTGAGACTATTAACGTTGGTGAAGTTGTTAAATTAAATGTTAGTAATGATAGTAAAATAGAAACAACTGATAATGATGTTATTGATATTAGTGATAATGGAGTTATTATTGGTTTGAGAAGTGGAGTTGCTACAGTTACTGTTACTAATGGAAATAAATCTGAACAAATTAAGGTTAATGTTATCGATAACAATAATGAAAAGTTAAATGTTGTTAGTAAACAAACTTTACTAGTTGGTGAGACTTCTAAACTTACTGTTAGTAGTAATGAAGCTAATACTTATTCTTATAGTTTTGTTTCAAATGACTCTAGTGTAGTTAGTGTTAATAGTGATGGTGAGTTAACTGGAGTTAGTCCAGGAATTGCAACTGTTACTGTTAGTGCAATTGGAGAAGCTAATTTATCTAAAGATGTTTTAATATATGTTAAAGAAATAGATAGTAATGGTAATGTTATTAATAATATAATTAATAATGTTACATATGAATATACTGGTGAAACTGATTTAACTAGTTTAAATAATACAGTTACAAGTGTTTATGAAAGTCGTAAAGATAGTGTTGTTGGTGTAACAAATTATCAAGTAGTTACTTATTATAATTATTTTGGACAAAAAGTAAAAGAGGAAGAAGTTCAATATAGTGTTGGTACTGGTGCTATTATTAAAAAAGAAGCTACCAGTAATGGTTTTAAATATTATGTAATTACTAATGAACATGTTGTTGAAGGAGCAACAAGAGTAAGTGTATATTTTGGATTTACTGATACTTACGTTGATGCTACTATTTTAAATAGTAATAGTACTATTGATTTATCTATTGTTACATTTGAAAGTACTACTGAGTATGATGTTATTCCTTTAGGATCTGTTGATAATGTTAAACAGGGTGATTTTGCTATTGCTATTGGTAATAGTAATGGATATGAATTCTTTGGTTCTGTAACTTTTGGTATCATATCTTATGTTAATAGAAAAACCGGTGATAATGATGATGTATTATATTTACAAACTGATACAGCAATTAACCCTGGTAATAGTGGTGGCCCATTATTTAATACTAATGGTGATTTAATTGGTATAGTTAATAAGAAGATTGTTATTACTAACGTTGATAACATGGGATTTGCTATTACTGTAGATATTGTTAAAGGATATTTATCATCTTTAGGATTATAAAAAAAATAGAAAGATTAGTATACTAATCTTTTCTTTTTTTTGATATAATATTGTAAAAGGAGATTATTATGGAAAATATTACTGAAAATGATTTAAGTACATTAACTAATAATGAGGTTAGTGATCCTATTATAAAAATCGATCATTTAGTTAAATACTATAATGATGTTAAAGCTCTAAATATAAAAGATTTAAAACTTGAAAAGAAAAGAATTATAGGTCTAGTTGGTCCAAATGGTTCTGGTAAAACTACACTTATTAAGATACTTGCTGGATTAATAAAAAACTTTAATGGAAAAGTTTATGTAAATGAAAAAGAGGTTGGTGTTGAGACTAAATCTTTAGTATCATATTTACCTGATATTAACTTTTTACCTGATGAGTTTGATTATAATGATGCATGTAATTATTATAGTGATTTTTATAAAGATTTTAATAAGAATAAGGCTATGGATATAGCAACATCTCTTGGTCTTGATCCTAAAAGAAAGTTTAAAACTTTATCTAAAGGAAATAAAGAAAAGGTACAATTAATATTATGTTTATCTCGTGAAGCATCACTATATTTATTTGATGAACCAATTGCTGGTGTTGATCCTGCTACACGTGATTTTATATTTAAACTTATTCTTGATAATTATAATAAAGATGCTAGTATATTAATTTCTACACATTTAATAAGTGAAGCCGAAACTATATTCGATGATGTTGTATTTTTAAATAAAGGAAATGTTATATTATATAATAGCGTAAAATCACTTGTTGAATTCTATGGTAAGACTATTAATGATATATTTAGGGAGGTTTACAAATGGTAGGTAAATTATTAAAGTATGATTTAAAATATGCTTTTAAGAGTTTGTTAATTCCTTATATTGTATTTAGTGTTAGTTGTTTATTGTTAGGTATTATTTTAATTATTAATAGAGAATTAGTTTTAGAAAATGGTAATACATATTTAATTTCAATAGGTACTGGATTAATAACATCTTGTTTTATATTTGGTGCTATTGGAATTGGTATAATGAGTATTATTGTTTTATTTAAACTTTGCTATAAGAAGATGTTTGGTAATGAAGGTTATTTAACTATGAGTTTACCAATTTCTGTTGAAAAGTTATATCTTGAAAAAATACTTGTTTGTATTATATTAGAAGTTGTTAATGCTCTAATTATATGTCTTGGATTATATTTACTTGCTTATACTTTATTTTATGAACAATTGTTTTATTTATCATTTATTGATTTTAGTTCATTAGTAATGGAAATTCCATTATTTGTTATCAAATCATTATATTCAATTGTATTAATGTTATTCTTATTTACCTTTATTAATATGGGATTATTTAAACAAAGTAAAGTATTAATGGGTATTCTATTCTATTTTGCTTTTAGTTTAATTGTTAATACTGTATATAATGTTATTGGTAGTATATTTATAATATTAGTTGAAATTCAAATAGTTTATCAAATATTTGGTATTTGTTATTATACTATTATAAGTGTAGTTGGTATTATATTAACAATTCATTTCTTAAAGAATAAGGTTGAAATTAATGGATAATATAAAAGTAAAAACTCTTTTTCTAAATGATATTGGAGAAGGAGTTTTTAAAATAAATAATAAATATGCTTCTTGTAAATATATTTTACCTGGTGAAGAAGCACTAGTTAGTTATAATAACAAACAATATAAACTAATTAAAGTATTAAAAGAAGCAAGTAATAGAGTTAAACCAAAATGTAGTATTTATGATAAATGTGGTAGTTGTCAACTACTCCATATGGATTATAAATCGCAAATTGATTTTAAATATAATTATGTACTTAATTGTTTTAAAGAAGAAAATATTAACTATAGAATAGATGAAGTTATTGAAAGTAAGATTAAAGACGGATATAGAAATAAACTTCAAGTTGCTTTTAAAAAAGAAAATAATGAGATTAAATGCGGATTCTATGAAGAAGAAAGTCATAAGATTATAAATCTTAATAATTGTTTAGTTCATACAAAAAAACAAAATGACATAGTTAATGTTATAAAAGATTTAATTAAAGAATTAAAGATTGAGATATATAATGAAGATAAAAGAACAGGTTTACTAAGATTTGTTACTATTCGTGAAGCATTTAAAACAAATGAGGTATTAGTAACTATTGTAACAAATAGTGATATATTTCCAAGTAGAAATGTATTTTGTAAAAAACTTATTGAAAGATGTCCATATATAACAAGTATTATTCAAAATGTTAATACTAGAAAAACTAGTATTATTCTTGGTGATAAAGAAAGAGTATTATATGGTAAACCATATATAACAGATATATTACTTGGTTTAAAGTTTAATATTTCAAGTAAAACATTTTATCAAGTTAATTCTTATCAAACAGAAAAACTATATGATAAAGTTAGAGAATATTGTAATTTTAAAGGAAATGAAGTAGTACTTGATAGTTATTGTGGTATAGGTACAATAGGAATGAGTATTAGTAAATACTGTAAGTATGTTGTTGGTGTTGAGAGTAATAAGAATAGTATATTTAATGCAATTAATAATTGTAAGATAAATAATATTGCTAATTGTAAATTTATCTGTGATGATGCAACAAACTTCATTAAGAATGATAAAAATAATTATGATTGTATTATTATGGATCCACCTAGAAGTGGTAGTACTATTGAATTCTTAAATGCTATAAAAAAGAAAAGACCAAAGAAGATTATTTATGTATCTTGTGAAGCTAAGACTCTAGCTAGAGATTTAAAGTATTTACTTGATAAATATGATATTAAAAAAACATGTATCGTTGATATGTTCGTTGGCACTTATCACGTTGAAAGTGTGAATCATCTGATTCTGAAACATATCTAAAAAGAGATTATAATAAAACATTTAAATGTGATATATTAAATGAAGGTATTAATGATTACATTATATTAATATAAAGATTTTGATTACACATAAAACAAAGAACTAATTATAATAGAGAAGCAACTAATAGTTGCTTTTTTATTTACAAATATTCATTTTATGTTATAATAAATTGTGCTTTTAAGGAAGGAGATGATTACTATGATTTTTATATTTGATATTAGAGGTAATTATTTCCAGGTTCAACATAACTAAATTATTGAGAAAATAACAGTACTTCTATTATCATATAGAAGTACTTTTTTTATTTATAAAATTTGGGGGTGTATATGGATTACTTTAATTTTGGAAAAAACTTAAAATCTTTAAGAATTAATCAAAAATTAACACAAGATGAGTTTTCAGCAAAACTTGGATTAACTCGTCAATCAATTTCAAAATGGGAACGTGGACAATGTTATCCATCAATTGATGTTTTAGAATTAATTACTGAGGTTTTAAATTGTTCAATAGAACAATTATTATTAATTGAAAAGAAAGGCAAATAATGAAAAATATATTAAAAAATTTATTTATTGCAATAAAAGAAGTTTCTAAGATTAATAAATTTTATTTATTATATGTCATTATATGTGCTATATGTACTAGTTTATTTGTATATGAAATTCCATGTTTGCTTAAAATATTAATAGATTGTTTAGATAACAAATTAACTATTATTGATTTATTGTTAAAATGTGGAGCTGTAGGTTTATTTTTTACTATTATGACTATTATATTTAGAATAACAACAAATAAGGCTAATTTTATTGAAGAACAATATGGATATGTATCAAAACATGAACTATCGAAAAAAACTCTATTAATTGATTATGAGATTTTAGAGCAGAAAGAAGTACAAGAGGAATATGAGAAAGCAAGAAATTGCTGTGGAAGATTTGGTTCATTTGTTAAAATCATTGGTGTTTGGAAGAATTTTATAATTGCATTAATTCAACTTATTATATCTATTACAATTATTATTTTATTAGATTATAGAATATTATTAATCGTATTTTCTTGTTGGATTGTTAGAATTATATTCAATTATTTTTATACTAAGATTATAAAGAAATACTCTTATGATTTAAGAATGCCTATAAATAGGAAAATAAATTATTGTAATAATTTATTACGTATTCCAAATATTGGTAAAGATTTAAGAGTATTTAGTTTAGATGAAATAATTAATAATAATAAAAATAATTTATATAAAGAACTTATAGAATTAAAAGAAAAAGAAAATAAAAGAAATTTATTTTTTAATTTTCTTTTTTATATTTTAGATTTTTTATCAAAATTTGGAATATATTTTTTAATAATATTATTTTATTATAATAATCAAATAAGTATAGGAAGTTATACATTTCTAATTGGATCTACTCTAACCATTATTAAATCATTAAATAAATTATCAGATGTATTTTCTAACATATTAAATAGTAATTATAGAATTAATGATTATTTAAACTTTATAGATAAAACAAAAATAGTAAATAGTAATAAATTAATTAGTGATAATAATTTTACTATTGAGCTTCAAAATGTAAGTTTTAAATATATGCATTCTGATAATTATGTATTACAAAATGTCAGTTTTTAAATAAATAATAATGAGAAAGTAGCTTTAGTTGGTATGAATGGAGCAGGCAAAACTACTCTTATTAAATTATTATGTAAATTATATAAGCCAACAGAAGGTAAGATTTTAATTAATGATATTGATATTAATGATATTGATTTTCTTACTATTAGAAATTGTATAAGTGTAGTTTTTCAAGATGTAGTAAATTTGAATTATACTCTTCAAGAAAATATAACTTTTGAAAATGAAGTTAGTGATCAAATTAAATATAAAAATGCTATAGAATATTCATGTTTTGATGATGTATTAGAAAAGTATAAGGAGGATGATATGTATGGTAAGAACTTGGATGAAAAAGGAATATTACTTTCGGGGGGAGAAGATCAAAAATTGACCATAGCTAGAGGAACATACAAATCTTCTAAACTTATTATTATGGATGAAGCAACAGCAAGTTTAGATGCACTAACAGAAGCTAGAATATATAATAATTATAATAAAATAATAAAAAATAGAAGTGCAATTATTATAAGTCATAGATTATCAACATGTCGTATATGTGATAATATTTTGGTTCTTGATAAAGGTAAAATTATTGAGAGGGACACATGAACAATTGCTTAAAAATCAAGGAATGTATAAAAAACTATTTGATTTACAAGCAGATTTTTATCTTGTGAAATAAGTATATATGAAAGAAAAAATCTCGATTATAAATAAAAATTTTAAATATTTTTTTCCGATTTTATTTAAAAAGCATAAACTTTTATTTTTAATTTTCTTGTTAAATGTAATAGTTAAATCATTAAGTAACCTAATTATAGTTTTCTTTCCTGCTAAAATCATTGATTTATTAATGAATAAAAAAAGTTTTAATGAAGTTATATTATTTGTTTTATTATTTTTAATTTCAGAATTCTTTTTAAACTTTATAAATAATTGTTGTAATATATATAAAAGTAAAAAATTAATTATTATTGATAAAGAAATTGATGATAGAATTAATGATAAAATGATTAAAGTTAAATTTGAGGAATTAGAAAGTTCGAAATTTTTAGATGATTTAACTTATGCAAGTAAATGTATAAATGATTATTCAGATGGTATTTTTGGTATATATAACGATATACTCACTACTTTTTATCAGATTTTAACATTAATATCAATTATAACAACAATTGTTATATCTAAACTATATTTTATTGTTCCTGTTGTAATTATTATCGTTATTTTAAATGCTATTATAGTACGAAGTAATCTAAATTTAAATAGAAAGTTTTCAGAAGTTATTACAAATGATATAAGAAAAAACAATTATTATTGTTCAAATATTTATAATTTTTCTAATCAAAAGATATTAAGATTATATGACAATAATGAAATTATAAATAAATATAAAAATAAATATATTAATGAATATTTAAATGAGTATCATTTATTTCTTAAAAAAACGGGAAATAATTATCATATGTTTAGTTTCTTTGATTTGATTTATAAAATATTAGTTATATTAATCTTAGTACTTTCATTCTATATTAATAATTATAGTATAGCGTTAATAACTTTAATTTTTAATGCATCAAATTCTATGAATAATTCATTAACAGATATAATAGTCCATATACAAAACTATTATAATAACTGTATATATCAATCATTTTATATAGACTTTGTTACAAAAAAGGATACTTGTAATTATAATGGTATAAATATTGATGAAATAAAAAGTATTGAATTTAAAAATGTTTATTTTAAATATCCTAATAAGAATGATTTTGTTCTAGAAAACGTTAGTTTTAAAATTGGTGAAAAAAGTAAAGTATCATTAATTGGTGTTAATGGATCAGGAAAAACAACACTTATAAAACTTTTATGTGGTTTTTACAGAATTGATAGTGGTGAGATATTAATTAATGGTATAAATATAAATGAATTGAATTATTTAAACTATTTAAGTCAGTTGAGTGTTGTATTTCAAGATTATTCAATTTTATCTTATACAATTAAAGAGAATATTGAAATTAAAACTCATAATGAAAATATGTATAATGAAGCTATAATAAAATCAGATTTGTATGATACAATTCAAAGTTTATCTAATAAAGACAATACATATATTAATAAATGGTTTGATAAAAAAGGTGTTATTTTCAGTGGAGGAGAACTACAAAAAATAGCTATTGCAAGATGTTTGTACAAGAAATCAAGTTTTATTATTCTTGATGAACCAACAAGTAATCTAGATGCTATTAGTGAATACAATTTATATAAACATATAAATGAAGTTGTCGATAATAAACTAACTTTATTTATTTCTCATAGATTATCTAGTTGTAGATTGTGTGATTTAGTTATTGTTATGGATAGTGAAAAAATATGTGAGATAGGAACACATGATAATCTAATGAAAAAGAAAGGATTATATTATAAATTATTTAGCGAACAAGCAAAATATTATAATTGATTCTTTGACAATAATAATTCTTACTTTAAATTATTAAAACATAAACACTTTAAGAGAAATCTTAGAGTGTTTTTATTTTTAAATATATGGTAAAAATTTATCTAATATTATAATTTTTATTAGTTAGTTGACACTAACTGAATTAAATGATATAATACTTTAAGTTAGCAATAGCTAACCGAAAAAAGGAGATGCTATTATTAGTTCATTATTACAAGAAATACTAGCTACACATTCCTCACCAGCTATATGTGGAATAAAAGCTGCAAATCTTATTAATTTAAAGATTACAGATGGATTATTTGAGGAAATAGAAGAACTTAATAAAAAATATTCTAATCTTTGTTTTTATGTTTTAAAAAGACTGGATTCAAGTGCATTGATACTTGTTTATAGAAAGAAAACTTTAAAGAAAGTATTGTTTAACGAAAATAATAAATCTTTTTTGAAAAGTTTTGGATATGATATAACAAATGTTAATACAATGATTGAATCATTAATTGAAAGAATAAACAAAGATTCATTTCCACATGAAATTGGTGTTTTTTTAGGATATGATTTACATGATATTAAGTCATACATTGAAGGTAAAGAATGCTTGTATGTTGGATATTGGAAAGTATATTCAAATGTTGAAAAGAAAAAAGAAATATTTGAAAAATATACAAAGTGTAAAAACATTGTAACTAGAATGATTAATAAAGGATTTCCAATAGAAAATTTTATGAGGTAAAAGGAGATATAGATGAGAAAGGTAGTAGTTTATTGGAGTGGAACAGGAAATACAGAGGAGATTGCAAATAAGATTGCTTCTGATTTAGGGTGTGATGCATTAAGTGTTAATCAAACAACACCATCTGATGTATTACAAAATGATTTAATTATATTTGGTTGTCCTTCAATGGGTAATGAAGAATTAGAAGATACAGAATTTAAACCATTTTATGATGAAGTAATGGCAAGTATTGGAAATAAGAAAGTTGCATTATTTGGTTCATATGGTTGGGGTGATGGTGAATGGATGAGAAATTGGGAAGAAGAAGTTTCATCTAATTTGTTAACAAAAGGTTTAATTGTAAATGGTGGAACATCAGATATTATCGATAGTGAATATCAAGAATTTATAAATGCATTGAGTAAATAGAGGTTGGAGATGAGATTATGTTCATATCTATTGAAAATATTGAAAAATCATATGGTGAAGGAGAAAATCGATTTCAAGTATTAAAGGGTATATCATTTCAAGTTGAAAAAGGAGAAATGGTTGTATTATTAGGTCCTTCTGGATCAGGAAAATCAACATTATTAAATATTATTGGTGGTATTGATACACTAGATAATGGACGTTTAGGTATAGACAATCAATATATTGAAAATATGTCTGAAAAGGAAAGAATAGCATATAGAAGAAAAAATTTAGGTTATATATTTCAAAGTTATAATTTGATACCTAATTTAACTGTAAGAGAAAATATAGAAGTTGGAGCTTATTTATCTAAAACTCATTTAGATATTGAAGAGTTATTATCTGTCTTAGGACTTAAGAAACATGAGAATAAGATACCTTCTCAGTTATCGGGTGGACAACAACAACGTACATCAATTGGTCGTGCAATCATTAAGAATCCTAATTTATTGCTATGTGATGAGCCAACAGGAGCATTAGATAGTGATACTTCTAAACAAATATTAGAATTAATAGAAAAGGTTAAAGAAAAGTATAATACATCAATTATTATGGTTACTCATAATGAAAATATTGCTAAAATGGCTGATACTATTATTAGATTAAAAGATGGTAAAATAAAATCTATTGATAAAAATATCAATAAGGTAAAGGCAAGTGATCTTGAATTATGAGAAATCCATTATTTAAAAGATTACCTAGAGAGTTTAAAAAAGATATTATTAAGTATCTTGTTATGTTTTTATTTTTAACATTACCAATTGCTTTGTGTAGTGGATATATGATTGGTAATGATTCAATGATAAAAACATATTATGAGGGTATTGAAGAATATAATCTTGAAGATGGTCATTTTACAACTATAAATAGTTTAGATGATGTTTTAATAGACGAAATAGAAAAAGAAGAAAATATTAATATATATAAGCTTTATTATAAGGATGAATTAACAAATAATGAATCAACAATCCGCTTATATAAAATATCAGATAGAGATAATATAAATAAATGGTGTGTTCATAAAGGAATTCTACCACAAAAAGATAATGAAATAGCTTTAGATAGACTATATTGTGAAAATAATAAGATAAATATAGGTGATATTATTAATATAGCAAATAAAGATTTTAAGGTTACAGCTTATATTTCTTTATTTGATTATTCATCATTATTTAAAAATAATACAGATTCTATGTTTGATGCTAATAAGTTTTCTATATCTTTAGTAAATGATGATGCTTTTAATAATATATCTAATGATAATTTGATTTATAATTATGCTTATTTATATCCAACAAGATTAAATGAAAAAGATGCTTTTAATAAAACAAATGAATTAAGTAAAAAATTATATATAAAAACATTACTAAATGGTAATAAGTTAGATAGCCTGCTTTCTAAAGAAGATAATCAAGCAATTAATTTTACAATAAATGATTTAGAAGGTGACCTAACGATGATGTTAGTTTTTGGATCTATTATTGTATTTGGTTTAGCTTTTGTATTTGCTTTATCAATTAAAAGTCAAATAGAAGCGGAAGCTAAATCTATTGGTACATTAAAGGCTATGGGTTATAAAAATAGAGAACTTTTGGTTCAGTATTTAATCTTACCAACATTAATAACATTACTTGCTGGAGTTTTCGGTAATATACTAGCTTATACTTGGCTTAAGACTTATATAGTAAATCTATATTATCATTCTTATTCTTTACCATTGTATACAACATTTTATAATCCTAAAGCATTATTATATACAACAATATTACCTATTATTATGGTTTTAATTATTAATTTCTTTGTTATAATAAAAGTTTTATTTGTGCCTAGCTTAAATTTATTAAGAAATCAATTAATAACTAAAAAGCATAAAAAGGTTACAAAATTAAGTCATAAGATAAATTTTATATCAAGGTTTCAAATAAGAGTAATATTACAGAATAAAGGAACATATATTGCCCTATTTTTTGGTACATTATTAGCATCTATTATTTTATTATTTGGTTTAATGATGAATCCATTATTAGAACATTATAAAGAAGAAGTAATAAAGTTACAAATTGCTCCATATCAAACAATATTAAAAGTAGATATTGATGATTTAGATGGAGAAAAATTATATGTTAAAACAATTGATTATGGAAATGATCAAATTATGCTTTTTGGACTTGAAAAATATGGAGATAATTCAAAATATCTAAATGAATTATTTATTAGTGATAATAAAAAGGTTATTGTTTCATCCGGTTTAAAGTTTAAATACGGATTAAAAAAAGGAAGTAGTATAGAGTTAGAAGAAAAATATAAAGATAATAAATATAAATTGAATGTTGAAGAAGTTTATAATACAACTGGTAGTTTAGTAATATTTATGGATGCTACATATTTTAAAGAAATGTTTGATGATTATTTAGTATCATATTTTTCTGATAATAAGTTAGATATAAGTGATGAATATATTTATAAAGTTATTTCATTAAATGATTTAATTGTTGTATCTAACCAATTGGCTGATTCAATGGGTAGAGTATTTGTATTATTTACATCTATATCAGTTATATTATTTGCATTATTAATATTCTTACTTGCTAAGATTGTTATTGAGAAGAATCAAAATCAAATATCAATGTTAAAGATAATCGGATATAAAACTTTTGATATCAATAAAATATATAATATTTCAACTGGAATTATTACGATATTATCATTAATAATTTCAACATTTATTGCCCAATTCTTTATAAAGCTTGCATGGGATATTATTTTAAAAACAAAGTTGAGCGGTTGGCTTGATTTTTATGTGGCTCCATATTTATATCCAATCATATTTGGAATAGGTGTAATAGCCTTCTTGATTGTATATTTGATTGAATCAAGAAAAATATCAAAGATTAATTTAGCATTAGCACTTAAAGATGATACATTATAAAAAGGAGGAAAAATGAAAAAGAATAAAAGAGGTTTACTAGCAATATTATATGATTATGCTGGTAAAAAGAAAAAATATTATACTTTTAGTATAGTTACATCGTTATTGTCTGTTGCATCAGGTATTGTTCCATTTTATTTCATTGCTAGTATTATTAATAGGTTAATTAGTGGAAATAAAGTGTTTAATGATTATGTTATAGATATCATTATGTTATTAGTGCTTTTCTTTTTAAAGGGTGCTTTTCATATTGTTTCAACAAGTCTTTCGCATATTGCTGCATTTCAAACAATTAAAGGTGTAAGAAAAAGAGCAACAGATGCTTTAGCATTAGCGTCTCTTGGTGATGTAAAGGCTCATAATTCTGGTTCATTAAAGAATACTTTATGTGAAAGAATTGATTCAACTGAAACAACACTAGCACATGTAATACCAGAAGTATCTGGAAGTTTAATTGGCTTTTTAGCTACAGTTGTTTATTTGATTGTATTAAATTGGCAAATGGGATTAATATCTTTAATTACTCTAGTAATTGGAGTGTTAGCATATATGACTATGTCAATTGGTTATCAAAAATATTATAGTACTACAATTCAAAAAACTAAAGTATTAAATGATACCGCAGTTGAATATATCAATGGAATAGAAGTTATTAAAGCATTTGGAAAAAGTGAAGTCTCATATAATAAATTTAAAAAAGCAGCTAAAGAAGGAGCAGATTGCTTTGTTGATTGGCAAAGACATTGTAATCTTGCATTTACAATAGCTATGACAATTGCTCCATATACATTACTTGCTGTATTGCCTTTAGGTGGATTATTATATTACAATGGTGTTATTACATTAAATATCTTTGTAATATCTATTTTGATGTCAATAGGATTAATTTCACCGTTAATTAACGCAATGGGACATGTTGATGATATTGCCAAGGCTAAAACTATTTTTGGCGAAATTGATGAGATTGTATCTTTAAAGAGTCTTGACAGACCTAAAGTGTCTAAAGCCTTACCAACTGATTCATCCATAACATTAAAGAATGTATCATTTGGTTATGGTAATGAAGAAATATTACATAATGTTAATTTAGAAATAAAGTCTGGTTCTCAAGTTGCTCTTGTTGGTCCATCAGGTGCCGGTAAATCAACTATTGCCAAATTAATAGCATCTTTATGGGATCCAAACGTAGGAAATATTTATATTAGTAATGTAAATATTAAGGATTTATCATTAGAAGACTATAATAGAATGGTTTCATATGTATCCCAAAATAATTATTTGTTTAATATTTCTATTATGGATAATATTAGAATTGGTAATTTAAATGCTACTGATGAAGAAGTAATTGATGTTTGTAAAAAATGTGGTGTTCATGATTTTATCATGAATTTAGAAAATGGTTATAACACAGTTGTTGGTGATTCTGGTTCTCATTTATCTGGTGGTGAAAGACAAAGAATTTCTATTGCAAGAGCTATGATGAAAAATTCAAAGATTGTAATTTTAGATGAAGCTACTGCTTACACAGATCCTGAAAGTGAAGCTG
>JAEEGL013630051.1_pt1 | contig 20599 bp, 18 predicted proteins | sample 9134231 | NCBI WGS metagenome assembly JAEEGL01 (sample SAMN16246548, study PRJNA631951) | gut metagenome | biome: gut microbiome; feature: rumen; material: fiber-attached | host: Bos | place: Iran: Karaj | collected 2018-10
GACGGCACGCTCCTTTTGCCCGCCGTCGACCTCGGCCACGAGTTCGGCTCGACGACGCTCGAACGCGTCGCCGACGAAGAGGCCGACGCGTTCGTCCCGGTCCCCGACGAACTCGCCTTCGTTCCCGGCACGCATCCGCCCTGCACCGCGGTGGAGGGCCCCTGGCTTCCGCTCGACCTTCCCGCCGGACGCTACCGCGCGGAACTCCTGGAGGAGAAGCCCGACGTCGTCGCCGCCGTCCTCGCCGACCGGTTCGGAGTAAAATCCCCCAGAACCGTCTCCCCGTCTCCCTTCCGGCTTTCGGGCGCCGACGGCGTCGACGGCCTCGCCGTCTCCCCCGACGGCCGTTCCGCGGACTTCGCCTACGACGGCACCTCGCCCGTCTCCTTCCGCGTCTCCTACGACGCCTCCCGCCCCGGCGTCCTTTCCGCCATCGCCGTCCTCCCCGCCGGGAAGTAGGGCGCGGCCGTCACCCGGCGGCTTCCGCCGGGACGGACGCGGCCGCGGGGGCTTCCCCCTTTAGATCCGGGCTCCGGTCGGCGGGAATGGCGTAGCGCTCCATCACGCGGGGCGTCGCCTCGCGCATCTGCGCGGCGTCGAGGCTCATCGAGGTGTCCCACTCGTTGCCGGAATCGAGGCCGAAGCGGAGGAACTCCCCTTCGAATCCCTCCACGACGGAAACAAGATGGCGGAGGTTCCGGATCTTCTCGCCGTTGACGCTCCGGACGAGCGACTCGGCCACGCCGAGATACCCTTCCGCGAAGACGTCCGGCATCACGACCGAAACCACGACGGGCTCCTCCTCCGGGAATTCCCGGAAGGAAAGCGTCAATTCTCGCATGCGGCGCGGACCATTTCCCTTGCCGCGGCCGCATACGCGTTGTGGACCTTATTGACTGCGGTGGTCAATGTGGAGATCGTCTGGGATTGCATCTGGTCGACCGCGGACGTCAGGCTGTTCTCGATTTCCCGGGGAAGGACGTTCTGCAGGTCGTAGACGTCATAGGCGGACCAGAGGGCGAGGACGACGCCGAGGGCGTCGAGGAAGGGCGCCGGTCCGTCCGCCGCGGCCGCCCCGGCGCCGGCGGCGGCCTTGCCGATGGCCTTGGCGCCGTACCGGAGCGCCAGGCGCTTCGCCGCCGCGGCCGTGCCGCGGATCGTTGCGGCCTCGATGGCCGCGGCGGCGGAAACCGCCCCGGCACGGATGGGCATCCACCGAAGGTCGTTGAACGCCGCGTTCATTCCCCGCTGGAGCGTTTCGACGGGAAATTCCGCGCGGACGTCGTCGGGAAGCCGGGAATGGGCGGCTCCGATTTCCTGGCGGAACGCCTCGGTCTCCGCCTCCAATCGTGCGCGAAACGCATCGAAGTCGTCGATCAGGCTCGCGCCGGCCCGTGCGCAGGGCTGGATGAACGGAACGTCGAGCGCCTGGCGGAAGCGTTCCTCGAGCCGGTCGCCTCCGAACACCTTGTCCATCGCCCCGTCCTTGACGACTCCGATCATCGCCTCGTACCCGTCGAAGGACTCGCGGATGCCGGGAATCGCGTTCCGTGCGGGGGCGAAACGGAACGGACCGCGTTCGAGAAACCCCGTATTGGCATTCCTCGCGAGATCGGCGAGCAGGGCAAGATGCCGATTCAGCGCCTCGGCCACTTCGGCTTTGTAGCGCCGGATGTCGGCGGAATGGTCTGGCTCGGGGACGGCCGGAGGAACGACGTCTCCGTCCGGCAGGACGCGCGGCTTGAAGACGTCGGGTTCGGACTTGGTTTCGATGCAGGACGGCACGTGCGCCGCCGCCAGCAGGACGCCGACGAGGACGAGAGCGCAGAGAGGAACGCGACGGACAGGGAATTCGTTTTTCATGGTGGTTTTCCTTTGTTTCGATTTACGCGGCTTTCCGATTCGGAAACTCGACGGGTTCGGATCCGCCGTCCTTGGCGCACGGCGTCCGGAACCGTCGGACCAAACCGGGCAAGGCAAGGAGAGCGAGCAGACCGCCGACGACGGCCGAAAGCACGACGACGCCCCGCTTTGCCCCTTCGCCGACCCGGTTCCAGAAACCCGTCTCCCCGTCGGCGCGGAGGACGCCGGGAAGCATGTCGGGGCGTTCGGCGAGCGTCTTCCGCGTGGTGTCCGCGAGCGCGCGGTCCTTCTCCAGCTCTCCGGCCGTGAGGTTGTGCGCCGCGACGACCGTGCCGGCCGCCACGCCGCCGGCGGCGACGGTTCCGGGGCGGACGAGCGGCGTTCGGGCGGCGACCTCGACCGCGGGCTTCGCTACCCGCGTTTCGGCTTGGACGGCCTCGACCGACCGAACCACGGCTCGCTCGACCGCCGGCGCGACGTGCGTCGCCTTCTTGCCGGCGCCCTTCGCCGCGAGCTTGGCCGCGTCGTCCGCGTTGTGGACGATCACCTTTTCCGCGACGTTGTCGGCGCCGTGTGCGGCGGCTTTTTCCGCGATCTTGACGACCGCGGTCGCCGGTCCGGCGTGCGCGGCGGTGGCGAGGACAAGGGAAAGGAGGAATGTGATGATGGAATGCATGGTTGTGTCCTTTGCTGTTGGATTCGGTTTCGTTGTTGGATTGCTAGTTGGCTTCTCCGGGTTCGACGATTTCGGCGTCAATGATCCTTTCCTTCCGGGTCTTCTTTCGGAATTCTCTGATCTTGCCACCCGCCCACTTGACGCCGCAGACCGCGAGCATCACGGAGCTACACGTAATGAGCCGAAGCCCTTCAAAGAGATTTGCGTAGTGTTCTTTAGCAGTCATGGCCGCATTCTTCTTTATTGTTTTCGTTTATCCCGCTTTGGTTTTCAGATATTCTTCCACTTTGGTCGCGTCGATCGGCACATGGCATTTGATGCCGAACATCGCCGGAAACACGCGTGCGATTTCCCTCTGCATGAGGTATGCCCTGGCTTCGCCGCTCTTGTCGTCGGTCCTGGCGTTCTCGAGAATGAAGTCGGCCAGATGGCTGATCTCGTGGATCAAAATCGGAAAGCATTGTTTCCTCGGCGCAAGGGAGTTGATCCAAACCAGGATTCCCGGGCATTGAAGCGGTTTCAACGTGCCGGTCGAGCAGTATCCGTATGCGTTCAAGAGTTTCTGCGTATCCTTGAACAGCTTCTCGCGGAGGGCGTTGAATTCCGCAAACGTTCCGTAGGCGTAGACGAGCGCGAGTCCGAACACGTCGTCAACGGCCACCAGCAAGTCGCCACGGGACAACATCTCACCGGCGACGCTTTTCTCGATTACATCGATCTTGGTTGAAGTCTGTTTCTTGACGTTTTTCTTCGTTGTATGAGTCTTCTTCATGGACGGATCCTTTGGTTGGGTAAAAAGACAGGAAAATCAAATGTCAGCCGGCAATGGCCGCCGGACCGGGAATCTTGAGCGTTTTCGCGAACCGCGAGAGAAACCACGGACGGATGTTCTCGAAGAAATGCTGGACGAAATAGGCGACGCACTCGCTCGATCCCGTTTTCGCGACATTGACGTCCACGCCGCAGTTCGCCAGAATGTCGCCTGCGACATGGATCGTGCCATGCACGAGCGAGGCATACGCGGCACGTGCGCCCCGCGATCCGTCGGCCCAGACGAGTGCGTGCGAAGACGATGATCCGTACCACACGCGCCCCGTGTCTTCGTCCATGCTTGGAGCGTCCGGTTCGACGATGTAGTTGAACAGAGGGTCCGCGTCGTCGGCGTTGCAGACGACGGCCGTGACCCACGAGCGCCAGGTCTTGTCCTCGTGTTCGAACGCCACCCCGAGTTTCTTCATGGCTTTCAAGGTCGAGCCCTTGCCGCCGCGGATGGCTAGCTTGTCCTTGCGCGTTCCTTTGCGCGGAAGGTCGGCTCCTTCGATGCCGAGCTTCTTTTCGAAGAACGGCAGCGTCTCGCCGAGAAGATCCTCCACGAAGAACGCAAGACAGTTGCCGGCTGCGTCGTCCCGCAGATCGAGAGGGATGCCGCGTGCCGCGAGCGCAAAAGACGCCGCGTGGATCGACTCGTGGACGAGCACTTCGAGCGCGTGCATTGCGTCGGTCGTCTCACGAACCCACAGCAGTTGGCGCCTCCGGCCCCGCTTGAGCCCCGGAACGCCGCACGCGAGTCCGCCTGCACGGTCGGGATCGAACCGCGTTCCGACGGTGCTTTCCGGCAGGAACGAGCGAAATTCGTCCGGCTTGCAAAACATCACGTAGACGTCGTCCTTCCAGTTCCCGTTCCGGTAGAGCATGGCTCGTCCGTCTTTCAGCAGTTGGTTCCAACGATCAAGCGGAAAACCGGCAAACGGCTCCTTCCGTGTGTTGTCGAAATCGACTGCACCGTTCTCGTTCTTATCCATGATGGCTTCCTTTCTTTTGATTTGAATGGTCTAGAATATCCGGATTCCGGTCATCTTGTTTAACGCCTCCGTTTGCGTTTGCCGTAATCCGGCACGGTCGTGACGACTCTCAGAAAATCGCTTGCGAAGCGGCCCAAGCCGCCAATCATTCTGCCGACGTTGTCCGCGCAAAACGAAATTGCCCTGATACTGGGATCAATGTTCTTGTTTTCGTAGAGTTTCTTCATGGCACAGTCTTTCGTTTGAAGTGGATCAGTTGAAGTGCTTGTAGGCCCAGAGACTGCCGACCAACCCGGCCCCGACGAGGCAAAGCGACGGCGCAATGAGAAACGCGGCGATTCCGCCGATGACGAGCGCCGTCGGGTCGAAGTCGCTTCCGCCGCCACCGCCGGAACGCGAAACGGGTGCCGGCAGGTTCTCCGGCGGCGCTTTTGAACGGCGCGTGTGGAGAGGGTTGTTGCCGTAGGGCGACACATGCCAGGTCCGCCCGCAGTTGTGGCAGGTCCAGGTCGTGCCGCGAGATGCGCCCTTGGGGAGGTGGATGACGCGGCCGCAGGTGCAGCGACCGGAAAGATGTGACATGATGGACTCCTTTTGTTGGATGTTTTTAATCAGGACGGAATGAAACTGGCGATGAACAGGACGATGATCCTGACCTTGGTTTGTCGAGGTCAAAGGACGAACAATGCAACGAGAATCACTCCTCCAAGGACCCAAAGCCAGGTTTTATCCGACTCGGGAACCGGAGTGTAGACAACCCGCGTACGAGACCGAGGGCGATGCCAATGGCGGCGATGAACGACGATGTGCTGCCCGGGGCGAGCATGGATGTGACGAACCGATTTCGACATGGTTTTCCTTTCTTGGGTTGGGTTTGACGATCAGGACAGGGCGCATCCGGCGACGAAGAGGGCGATGCCGGCGAGGATGATCGGAACCATGCAGCCCGAGCCACCGCCGGAATAGGATTCCTCCGGCGGCGCCTTGGATCGGGTTGAATGGAGTGGATCGCCGTGGTGGGAAAGATGCCAGGTCTTACCACACCTGTAGCAGGTCCATGTGTCACCGTAGGTGGCGTTCTTCGGGAAATGCATCACGCGACCGCAGTCGCAACGACCGGAGAGATGGCTCATCGTTTAGTCCTTTTGGATTGAGTTTGATGGATCGGGTTGACGGATGATGGTTACCGCCGCACGGCCATGCAGGCCATTCCAACGCCGGCGAGCTGCTTGAGGGCCACGCCGAGAACGACGATTGGCGCAACCGTGACGGCGCCCGCAGCTGTCAGTGCAATGTCCGTGGCCAGCTGTCTCGGTTCTGTACTGGTGAAGGCCTGCGGTCGGAACTTCTTGACGATTTCGTATGAAGTACCAACGTAGAGAATGCCGAAAATGGCTTCGATCATCGTGTAGTCTCCTTGTTGCTTTGATTGGGTTGGGGGGGGTTCATGAATTCGCTTCCTTCGGTTTGAATTATTGATGACAGTCACGAATATAACCTCATTGTTTTCTGCAACTCTCATTTTTGCATTTCTTTCCGATATTTGTTAATATTTAATAACAAAACAGATGGTAGATTTGACATTTTGTTGAGTGAATTATTAGGCTCCCCGTTTCCGAAGGCCGTTTTTCATTTCGGTCATCCGGTCGACGGCGTTGATCAACCGCATCGAGTTCATCCTCTTTCTGGAAAAGTGCGTCTTGGGATACCCGCACCATCTGCGGATTTCCGCATACTGGCGTCTTTCGCGCATTGCGGTCTCCCGACGGCGCCTTTCCATTGCGCGCCCGAGTTTTTCGTATTTGCACGCCAACTTGCGATCCGTCTCGTCCCCGTCTGCATATTGGTCGGCCAGCGCATAGAAGGTCTCCGGATTGTGCCGTGATGAATTTTTGCCGATGGTGAAAACGCCTTTCCGCCGCGATGCGTCATCCGCCGGCTCCGCGATATGGCGATCTTCTCTCGTGTCCGCCAATCCGGATTCGCCTCCGCCAAAGGAATCCCCGACGCCATGCTTCTCCGCGCCATGGGACACAACGGCGTCAACCGCGGGAACTGGTTCGTCTTCCAGAATGACAGGATTGTGGACTCCGGCGATCAAAAGCAACGTCTTCCCGGCCACACTTGTCACGGAGAACGACTTGACGCGGTTGGTTCCCGCTATATCGGGAAACTCTTTGACATAGTCCTGAAACCGATCGCGGGAGACGCAGACGGAACCAGGAACGGCAGACGCGACCTGCATCATGGCCAGATCGGCTTCCGCCTTTCCGGCAATAACGGTCACGGAGTCTCGCGATTCGAGTGCCAGCGTGCGTACGGCCCCTTCGGAGCTTTCTTCCTGATGGCTCGCCCAGATCAGACTGCGGTACTCGGCAAAGAACCTCGCTTCGTATCCAGCCGAGGTCAGAGAGCTCTCGATTGCTTCGACCCAGTCGGCTCCGCGCCGTCCCTTGATCTCGCCGAGCAGGTTCGAAAGGTCGATGAGGAATAGCGTTCCTTTGGGACAACGTTCGTATGCAGGCTTCTTCGCACACGCTTTGGGATTGTTCTTCACACCCGCCTTGGTCCTGATTTTCTTGCATTTCGTGTTCCAGGCGGGAACGAGTTCAAGACAACGTGTTTTGGGGTGGCACTTGGTGACTTCGACGGCGATTTTGTCGCCGGGAATAATCTTCGCCAGCGACGCCTTCCTCTTGCCGCCCGTCCCCCAAAGTGTGGAAGCGATGCTCCCGGCCCAGTCTCCTTCCTTTTCGGTGTAGACCGCTTCGGGCCGAACCAGCCTGACGGTTGCGGTGAAGCGAGTTCCGATTTTCATCGCTGAATTGGCTGTCTTCTGGAATTTTTTCATGTTCATGTTCAGACCCCTTTCGGATAATTCTTCAATTGTAGCAATGCTAGGGCGCACTGCTTTCGTTCTATTCTTGAAACTTCGCAAAACGGAAACATTCGAAAGAATTTGTTAATTCAATTTTACTTTTGCAACATCAATTACACATATTGTAATTCAATTTTACGGTTCATGACCCCGTTCTTGACTCTATACACACGAATTCGGACACATGTCTTTGTCATCGCAAAGACATGCGTATCCGTAGCGACGTCCCCCCCCCCCCGCTCAAAATGCGGGTTGAGACATATCAGTTAGTTGTTTTGAGAATGGGAGAATACGGGAATAATGGTCCTCTGGCCGACCCAGTGGATTTCAACGCATGACTTGCGCGTGACAGCCTATCTCTTCATTGGACGCGCGGCAAAGATGCAACCGTAAAGAGGAACCGAGCCTTCGGTCCACGCCAGCCGTACATTTCGAATGCTTCTGGTAAAGTCCGAGGCGGAGACTCCGCAGTCCTTCCGGAACAGGACCTGCTCTATCGGGACCCAACCGTCCAGAAAAGAGGCAAGGCCAAGCCCAAGGCGTTCTCCGAATCGGCGTTCCAGCCATGATGCAACTTGAGAAAGAATCTGCATGCGCTTTGAAACGGTGTTCAATGCCATCGTTCCTTTCGGCGTCACCCCTTTTGCGGCGGCCCAATTGTTTGTGGGAGGGATACACTGAATGAGATGATCGGAAATTCCGACGACGCGGATGACATAATGGTCTTCCTGCGCGAAGGGGCTGTCCTCGTCGAAATCATCTCCGTCGACGCTCTCTCGCGCGCTGTCCTGCAGCGCGTCGTCATCGGCAAGGAAATCGGCGTCCGCATCCAACTCTTCCTCGAGGGGAATGTCATCGTCCTCGGGAAGAAGATCGAACTCGATCTCGCCGCATTGGAGTAACTCTTCCAGACAGGCGTCCGTTTCCTCCGGCGACGCCGACAGAAGGGCTGCCGCGCCGACGACCAGCGCAAGCGAATGCTTTTGTCCCTGCTCCGCCTTTTGGGCGGCCATCATCGAAGATCCGATTCCGTTCATTTTACAGTCCTCCTGATTGCTCTGGATTGGCCTCTTTGAACAAATTGAAGAGCACCTTCGCAAATGGAGAATCGAGCGAAAGCGACTCGCCCGTCCGGACGAGTTCGCGCAGTCGTTTGGTTTGTTGGCTGAGCAGCAATTGGGCGAATCCGTCTTGCTTCGGAATGGACGTGTTGGATTCTTTCTCCTTGTCGGCACTCTCCAAGAGCCACTCCCAAAGCAATTTGAAGTGTCCTCTAGCAAGTGCGGCGTATTCGTTCTTCCCGTTCTCCGTCACGGCCGCGTGGAATGCGTTGAAATTCTTGTTCTTGACAAAGTCAATCTCCACTTTTACCTTTCGACCGCCGTGTTCGTTGTCATCGATCACAATTGCCTCAACTTTGACCGGGTAAAGCGTTAAGTCATCATTCAGTGCGTGAACCTCCAGGGCAATTGTGTCTCCGAGGCGCAGTTTGGGCGGAGCGTGGTCAATTTCGACAATCTGAATTCCTTTGAGAAGAAGTCTTCTTGACGCTTCGATATCAAGCGCGCGCGTTCCGGCATGGAAGCTTTGCATCGCGAGTTGCGTGCCTCTTTCCCCGATCGACTGGGCGGCGACGAGCCCCCCGGTTCCGGACGGTCGTCCGTTTGATGATGGTTGACGTGGCCAAAGGGCGAAGACGAGCCGTCTTGTGAGGTCTCCCGCCTTGGCGGTCCCGAGTTTCTTGTCGCACATAGAACGGCGGGCGTTCCAAGAGGCATCGAACAAGTCCCTCCAATCCATCCCGCCGACAAGGGAGCTGTTGATCTCCCGGTTTGCGTTCTCCAGACCTTCCAGTTTACCGCGGCGGCAGACGATTTGTGGCAACTGTTTCTGACCGTTGGCGCCTGTGAGGACCATCGTGGCAACGGCGCGACGTCCAGCCGTCTCGTATCCATTATCCTTCCGGGCCGATTGGAGGAGATTGTCCAGTTGCCCAGAATCTCCAGCCGCCGCATCCGCCAGATCGAGAAGATCGTAGAAGCCGAAGGAGAACCCGGAAGCCGAGCAGGCCTTCCACGCCAAGCGCGCCCATGCTCCGGCAAGGCGGACCGCCTCCTGGCCGGCGTGATCCTTGCAGAGATGATCGACCAACGCCTTGCCGAATTCGCCGCAGACGTACGACCCGTCCTTTTTGCCGAGTCGTTCACGAAACTGGTCGAACAGGTTCCTGCAGCACGAATCCAGCTGGTCGACATCCTCCCGAAACCAATCCGGCTTGGCCCGGACGAGAAGCTCGACCCCGGTCACGAAATCGCGGTCGAAATGGAGTGTCGGATTGCCCGTCGCGTCGGAAATCAGGTTGTTTTTGTTCTCGGGAAGCATCTTTGCGGCATCGTCAGCCGCCTCCTTCGACAAAGGAATGTGGCCGACCATCTCGTCGCCATCGAAGTCCGCCGCGAATCCCTTGCAACAAAGCGGGGAAATGCGCAGGACTTCGCCGTCGCGAGGGTCGCTAGCGACCGGATGGAACGCCTGGAAACTGTATTTGTGGAGCGATGGCTGCCGATTCAGGACGATGAGCGTCTCTGGATGCTCCGAGAGATACGCCCGGACTTGTTGCAACAACTCGCCGGGATCGAGAGGGCGGAAAGCGGTTTCCGGGTAATGGCCCTTGAATGAAATCTGCCCGCCTTTTGCGGGACGGTCGGACTTCTTCCAGGAGAACCCGGCCTCCATCTGCACGGCGGCGGTGTGAAATGGAACGGATGTCCGATCCTCGTTCCCCGGTCTGCATTCCTCTCCGGTGTTTTGATGTGCCGTGTCGAAGATGCTCCCGACCGAGGTTCCGCGCTGCTTGGCGTCGTACCACTGGTTGATGCGGTCTCCCAGAAGTTCCCACAGGATTGTCGCGGGAACGCCCGCTTGATTCCATTCCAGCGTCGGGTCTGGCGCGATGACTGTCCGGAACGACCGATCCACCCGGCGACCAAGGCCGAATTGGCGCAGCAGGCCGTCTTTCTTGTCAAGACGTTCTTCGAGAATTTTGAACACAGCGTCGACGCATCGCTGCAAGGCATCTTTTGAACCGCCTCGTTTGCTATTGATCCTGGTGAGCAAACGAGAGTAGACCCGGTTGAGCCGTTTCGAGAAATCCGCAGGAGAGGTTTGCCTGTGGGGCCGACGATAGCGAAGGGGAAGCACGGGGAGTATCTCGATCTTACGATCCGGCATCCACGGATGCTGCACGGCCGTCGGGAGTTCGATGCATCCCCACGTCTCGTCCCCCGCCTCGCCTTTGCCGAAGATCTTCGGATCGAAAAGCTCTTCTTCCGAATGGATCCAGCCGCCATTTGCTTCGGGTCTGAAGCCGAGGTCCGAAATGATTTCTTTCCGGCCTAAGAGAGGCCGAAGCGTCATTGTCCCGTGGTTGAACACAACATCCACGCAGAGTGCGCGCAACCAGTCGCGGAACAAATGCGAGAAACCCGATCCGTCTTCGGTGCCGTTCTTGGCAAGAATCGCGTCCGACTTGACACCGAGCGCCTCGTCGAGAAAGGCGTTCGCCCCGTGCGCGGCGAGGGCCCAGATTTCCATCTCTCCGAGACGTTGCCCGCCGCCGAAATGACGCCCGCGGACGGGCTGCCTCGTCGCAGAGGAATAGGCGGCGAATTCGCCGCCACGCCGCGCTTGCGCCTTGAGCGCCGGAACGTGGTGGAGCCGGACGAAGTGTTCATAGCCGACAACGACGGGATTGTCTGTCCGTCCGCCGGGTAGCACAAGCCGAACCGCGCCGTTTCGGTTCAGCCCGGTTTTCTCGAGGAGCACCCGGATGCGGTCGTGGTCGAGCTTTGCCTCGGGGTTTCCGACGGGAACTCGCGGCGAATCGGCAGCGAGCAAATCCGTCTCCGAAAACCCCGCGTGAAGGAGCCAGCCGACGTGCGTCTCGAGAAGCTGCCCCGGATTCATGCGCGAAAGGACGCCGTGCGGATTGACGAGGATGTCCACCGGGCGACCGTCGGACAATTTCGGCATCTCGTCATCCGCGAGGACAAGGCCCACGACGCCCTTGTTTCCGTGCCGCCCCATCAGCTTGTCACCGACATTGGCGCTCAACCGTTCGACGATTTCGTACCGCAGGAAATACTGCACGTATTTTTTCCCGCGGACCCAAACATTCTTTTCAATGCGTTGCGGTGCTCGAACGAGGGTTCCAGGACAAGAGTCGCCATAGGCAATCGTCCATTTCTTTCCATCGGGATTTTCAATTGTGGCGAGAACATCGCCCTCCCGGAGTTCGCAACCGTTTTCGATTCCGTCGTGAACGTTGTAGGTTGCCCCTTCGGTCAGTTCTTTCGCAAACACCTTGTGTTCGCGGATCGCGAGCCAGTCGGCCGCTCCGCGCCGGATAACAACGGCGTCGTCCACGTTCCAACCGTCCCACGGCATATAGGCAACAAGCAGATCGCGCCCCAGCGCCGGGCTGCCGGCCGCATCAACGAAATCCGGACGGATGCCGACGCGAACGAGCCGCGCAACGCGATCCGCGAGCGGCGCTTCGGCGCCGGTTGTCACAACGGGAGGCTCGCAGCCTTCGACCGGAACGGCCTGACGGAGGTTCTTCGCGCCCATCATGTCGCGCGCTCCGTCATTGTGGTGGAAGAACGGAATGAGTGCCGCGCCCCAGCCGATGCGGTCAAGAGTGTCGGTGCCCGTCGCCGGAACGATGGTGCCGTCGGCGGAGACGCACGCCCCTCTTGCCAGCTGGAGGGCGAGCCCTACGAGTTCCGATTCCGGACTTTCAAGCGGGCAGATGCGACCGTCGAAGGACGGATGGTTCTGACGGTATTCCGCCGGAATCCTGCCGGCGTTTTCCGATTGGAACCGATATCGCCGGACGCCTGTAATGCGAGCCATCAGTTCGACCGAATTGATTGGTTTAACGGGGCAGATCATCCCGAAACGCACAAGGGGTCGAATTGGGACAATTGATTTCGGGCTTGGCTCCTTCTTTGACGGGTCTTTTGGTGTTTTCGTGAATCGGTCCTTAAGGGTCTTTCCGGGGGCGGCGGCCAACTGACAGAGACGAAAGATCAGCCAGCGCGGAAAGGTCATCAAATATCGATGTCCAAGGTCGTCGGCGTCGGTCGGTTCGGAGAATTCGGATGCGTGAAGGACAAGCTCATTGAGCAACGCCAAGATGGCGTCTTTTCGTTGGGTTTTGGAATTTCGTCCCGAAGGAATGGCAGCTAGTGCATCGCGAAACCATGTCTGGGGATAGTCCGACTTCGTCCAGAGGGGACTGAAGGGGAAGTGATGAAACAAACGGTCGGCGCGATCACGGAGAGTTTTATTGAACGCATTGAGCTTCTTGTCGTGTTCGGAACAAGGAATAGCAAGATGCGAACCGTCGGGAAAAGCCAGCCAGAACTCGTCCGCGACGTGTTGGCTTGCGCGGACGCGCCGGACGCGTCGAACGCCAGGACGCTCTACAAGCCAATTCTCCCAGACGAGCGCTCGAGGGGATTTGAGCCCGCTGTCTATGAATGTGCCATCGAAAGGAATAGGCACTTGTCGCTCGACCGTTTCTTCTCTGCATGAAAGAGTGAGTTCTCCATTGAGTCTGGTGTTTTTCGCCCACGCGCATACGGCATCTTCCTCGGTCGGAAGCCGCAGTTCAACTTGCACTTCATCGCCGAACGTCTCGCCAAGACGGTGAGACGCCTCCGCGCACCAAGACCCACGAAGGGATTCGGAAAGAAGAAGCCAGTCATTTGTTTCTTTTAGATTTGTCATGGATGTTGCATTCCCTTTTGTTCGGCGCTCAAGACTGGGTCTGAGGCGGTCGGAGTATTCATGACGAATGTCTTACCCTCATCATTAAGGTGAACATTGTGTTCAACTTTGACACCAACAGTGCCTGTTATCCATTGTGAGTCGATTATGGTCTGTTGAATTCGTTGAACGTATTTTTCGTAGGAAACACCATTGTTCATATCATGGAAGACTTGTTAGAGTTTTTGGATGTTCTGTTCGAAAATAATCAATCTGCATCCGTAGAAAGTTCTCAAACGGCTTTCTGTAATCAATGAGTGGATGATTCACTCCCGCTCTATTCTTCACGCCGATTGAAGGGTCTGCCGAAAGCCGACCTAAGCAGACCTTGCTCGTGTCAATGTCTGGGAAGGCTTTGCCTGTGGACGGCGAGTACACTAGTTTCCACGGATCTGTGAAAGCAAGGTGATTAGTATTCAACGACCATGCGCCTTTAACACAAACGGAAGGCATCGAATGATTTCGTTCTGGAAATATGATCCAACTTTGGATCGTTTTCACAAGATATGCAGGGTCCTCGATGGAAGTATGGAGATAGCCCTTCAGATACTGACAAAATGATCGGTATTTGCGTTGGGCATCGCCATGAATATTACTCCAATTCGGATCCGCCTTTGCATCAAGAACGACAAGAAACGCAGTTTTTCCGAATCCTTCGATTTTCAAAACAAAATCTGGCTCCAGATACTTTACCTTGTTTTCGCCGGATAGGATAGGATCGTCATCGTGAGTTCCTCCAACACACCATTCATCTGATTGCAATGCCGTCTTTGCTTCCTTCCAAAGGTTTCTCTGGGCATAACCCTTGACTTCATGAAACAACGATAGACGAACGGGAGGGGCCTCGTCATTTGTTTCAAAGGAAATCCAACTCCCATCGTGGGAATTGAATTGACTGACTTGCACGGGGTGCAAACCAATGGACTTTGCCGCTCTCACAAAATGGTAATAACACCAGAACTGATAAACCATGGAATACTTCCATTGATAAACTGATTCGCCGGGATCCTGTGTGCTGTTAATGTCTATAGGTTTCGCGCTTAACAAAGAATCATTTGCTCGTGCATGCCAATTGTAGTATTGAGAGTCGAAATCAATTATCCGCTTCCGAACTGACCGATAAATGGCATTGAATGAAAAGCAAGCAGGCTCGACATCAAAAACGCATCTTTCAGGAAGGGAAAATGCTTCTTTGAAAACCTGGGTGGACTCCAAACGACGAAGATCGTCACTCATGCGGTTCAGATAGGTGCGCTCTTCAGAGATAATTCGTTGACGATCCTCCATTTCACCCTGAATGCTACGGAGTGCCCCTTTTACACCTTTTCCAAATTTCTGTTTCTTTTCATTCTGTTCTTGATCCTTTGCTTCATTAAATTCCACATCAAGCCGCTTGCAGACTTTGACCAACTTTGAGTTGATACGTTTAAGGAATGAAACAATTACAATATGCGCAGGGATGGCAAAATTTTGTTTTCGGACTTTCGCAACGATAAACTCGTTGCCGGTGAGTCTTCCTTTCCGAAACAAAGACGGCACAGGATGCCGGATACTAGAAATCCTTTCTAAGCCAATCGAGTCTTTTACGTCGTATGCTGGTGCGCGGACAAGAGCAGGGATTGCCTTTGAGAACATCCAATCCCAAATTTCATGAATCGCAGCTCGTTCAACCCATGAGTCCTCCTGAGAAAGATCTGAGCTTCCCTCTTTCCATTCAAGGCTGATGCGCCGCATCGAGAAAATGCCGCGGAGTTCATCATAAATGAATGAGTAAAGGCCTTCGGACTCCAACTCCTCTCGCATGAAAAGATAGCGGGCCTTTGTATCGGCATCAGGCTGGATGAAAACAGGGAACCTGAGAGTAATCGGAGCCTTGTTCGGAAATGGCAACTGAAGAGTAATGTGAGAGTCCATCATCAAGTTGTGAGCCAAGCACACCTTGTCGATGAGAACGTCCTTGTGCTGATTCTTATCCCAGACTTTTCTAGAATAAAAAACAAACCGCTTGGGCCTAGAGATGTCGTAATCAGATTGGAGAATTAGCCCAGACTCCTTGTTCGGGGCGAAGAGTTCTGGATTGATTAGAGTAGGAAGTTCGTTCTTCGAATCGTCGAGAAACACCTTGAACAACCGGTCTCCGGCTTTGACACCTCGTTTATTGCCAAAACACAGACGTCCATCTTTGACGGGAGATCTAGATGTCAACTTCCATGCGAAACCATTTGAAGGGTCAATATGGTATACGGCAAAAGGGGACGACGCATTCTGCCGTCCGCCGACAACCTCGAAGATGGAAAAGACGATCATTGAAACTCGTCCGCTAACCCATTGATCCTTTGTTTAGGTGATTGTCAAGAAACTCTCTAGACAATGTGAGGTTGAGTTTATTTCGTTCACACAGTGATTTGAGGGAGTTCACATGCGGCCAAAAATCATCGTTTTTATCCCACTCTCCCCGGAGTAATAGTTTGGGCAATACTCGTTGAGCCAAGACCTCGTCGAGTCCAAGCAGGAAATTGTCCGCAAGATTGGCATAGTATTTTTCATCACCGAGTGTTGCATCCTCCAAATCAAGTAGCGCGGGGCGGGCAAGAACGTATTCTGCCATTGACACCCGAACTCGATGATTAGGGAACACGTTCAGTTTCTTAAGTAATTCCACAAATTTTTTCCAGTTTTCTGCCCAATCCCTGTCATTTTGAGCCCGTTGATTGATTGCAGCATTTATTCCAATTGCCGAAATCATTTTTTGTTGGAAAGGAGGAATGCCATTCTTCGGGAATGACGGATTGTCATCTGGACATTGTTCGGGGAAGAATTGATCAACCGCAGTTTCGCAATCTGGAACGGAAAGGTCAATGTAGTTGCAACGGTCTAGAAATCGCTCGGTAAACGGTTTTGTTGTATGGTCAATGTTGCAAGTTCCCACAATCCGCAGATTAGGGATCTTAAAGACACTACCCCGCGGATTTGAAATTTTCCGTTCTTCGGACGGATCGCTGATTGCCTGCAAAAAATCGCTGAAATATAGTTCGGCTTGTGCAAGGTTCATTTCTTCGAAACAGAGAAGGGACAATCTCCCTGACCTTTCGACTTTTTGAAGGCCTTCCAAGAAGTCCTGAAGGCCGCCTGGTGCATATTGAAAATCTGAGCCGCTGTTTGCCAAAGAGTTCTTCCATCCCAATAAGTCGGAAGGGTCCATCCACGTGGAGACAACGTTCATCCGTTTCCACAATTCACCGTCCGTCTCGCACGCCGTTGCAAAGCGAGCATAGTGTTTGAACAGAGAGGATTTTCCCACGCCTGATGCGCCGGAAAGAATCGTAAGCGCTCCCGTTTTGACACTCGTATGGAATCGAACGATGTCTCGAAGAGAATACTTCCATCCGGCTTTATTCAGTTTCTGCCAGACAGTCAGAATTGCGAGTCTTTCCGCTTCGGGATCGTCCAATTTAATGCTGAGATCAATCTTTCGGTTGGCTTTGTCGATAGAGATAACAACCGCTGTCACTTCGTCGCCGACCTTGAGCATATCGGACGCATTGGCAACCTGACGAGTCCACGAAAACTCGGAGGTGTGGACAAAACCATTGATGCCTGGCTCAATCTCGACAAACGCTCCGTAAGGAACGAGAGAAACAACCTTTCCACGTAGAACAGAATGAACCGGGTGCCGGGTTTCAATCGTATCCCACGGATTCTTTTGGAGCTGCTTGAGGCCGAGCGAGACATGTTTTTTCTCTCGATCAATATCGAGAACGACAACTTCAAGTTCTTGCCCGATTCTCACGATGTCGCGTGGGTGTCTCACATAGCTCCAGGACAGATTGGAGATATGGATTAACCCATCGAGCCCGTTGATATCCACGAACACACCAAAGTAGGCGATCGTCTTGACCTTGCCCTTGATGCGTTCGCCTTTGGTGAGAGTATCGAGCACTCTCCGCCGTTTGTCCTCTAAATTCTCGGAGTCGGAGCCAGAAGTATCAACATGCTGAAGATAATCTCCAATTATTTTTCCAACATTGGCACCAATTGGGCGGTCTTCATATTCTCCCTCATCCGGATGGTTTACAACACGGCGTGTGAAGTCTACGTAACGAAATCGGTTCGATTCATCCTCAGAAACGGAAGGATTCGGAAGCATCACTGAATTTGAAAACAGGGGATCGCCTTTTTTGACGTTCGCTCCTTCGTGTACGGAAAGATGGAAAATAATGGGAACGATATGTTCCCGACACACCCCGGCTGCATTGTAGACTTGGATATTGCGATGAAGACCATCGTCTTCAATTGACTCGACTCGCCCATCAGTTGTAGCGCGAGAAGATAGCTCGGGAATATCAAAAAGATCTTCTCGCCGAGGAGATTCAGGCCCGCCTTCCCAGTACTCATCATCCATCCCGGCTATGCCGCACACCTTTACGATGCTGTTGTCTGGTCCGCGGGCAGAACGTATTTCGAACAAATCGCGAAAACTCCGCAACCAAGACAAAAGGGGGCTTGGGCCTGGAGAAGAACTAGCGTCTGCAACTCTTTCTTCGTGCGGATATGCTCCAAGATCATCTTTAAGGATTGTCTCGAGTGATTCCAACAAGATGGGCGAACTCCACATGAGGAGAACGGTTGCTTCAATAGTTCGAACATCCATATCGGAGACTGGCGGATTCGCCGTGGTTGTTTCACCAAAATTGCTCATTCTTTGCTCCATTTCTTAATCGTTTGACGAGTGGTGTCAAGAAGATCCGCTGCGTCTATCTGTCTTCCTTTTGTTCGACGGAGCGCCTCGTTGGCGTAACGAGCGCGAACGGCGAGAAGCTCCCGCTCCATTGAGGTGCGTAGTTGTTCCTCGGGAATGTGCCGAATGTCTTGATGTTGCTCTGCTCCGCTCCCGTTTTCCGAAGACGTCTTGTCTGGTGCCCCCCCCGGAATGGGAACGGCAGGGGAGGTCGTTTCGCCGGGCTGATCGCAAAACCGCTCGCCATTGTCCAGTTCGCGGCGAATGGCGTCTTCGTCGATGACGCCATCGCGCGGTGCGAACACCAACGCACGACGGACGACGCTTCGCAGTTGCCGGACGTTGCCGGGCCAGTCCTGCTCTTCGAGCAAGCGAATCGCCTCGGGGGAAAACGAGGCTTTCGTCTTGCGGTTCTTTCCGAAGTCGTCAAGGGCTTCCTTGGCCAGGTGAGCCACGACGGAATCGCCGCCTATGCGAACGCCTTGTTTCTTTCGTTCCGCGATGGAGGGGACACGAAAGGTCAACTGGGCGAGACGCCAGTAGAGATCCTCGCGGAATTCGTGGTCGAGGACCATCTGCCACAGGTCTCGGTTCGTCGCGGCGACGATGCGAAGCGTCACCTTGTCTGGTTCGCCGCCCAAAGGTCGATACGTCCGCTCCTGAAAGGATTTCGCGTCTTCCTTGGGCTGGACAAAATCAAGAAGGACGCCCTGCGCGTCAGGCTTCAGGCACTCCACTTCGTCGAGGAAAAGGACTCCGCCGGCCGCGTCCTTGACGATTCCTTTGACGCCCTTCGCCGGGCAGCCGGTATAAGATCCCGGCTCCGCTCCAAACAACTGGGATCGGAGCACGTTTAGATCGCCGCCGAGGGTGGCGCAATTGAGTTGCGCGAACTTGCCGTTCTTCCGTTTAAAGACCGTTTCGGCAATCCAGTTCTTGCCGACGCCGGTGTCGCCGAGGAGGAGGCAGTCCATGTCCGCCTTCGCGATGGCCGCGAGCCGGGCTTTTTCCTCTCGGCCTTCCTTCGTGTCGGGAAACAGATTCGCTGCGGTGGGTGCGATTTCCTTTGCGAAGTCTTCGTCGTCGGCCTTCCGGATCAGGTTCAGGTCCCACGGCAAATCGCAGACTTCGACGTGCCGGCGGTTCTTGTCGACCTGGATGAACTGGACGCCGCGTTGCTCCTTCCCGATCAGCGCGAGCGTGATTTCCTGCGTAACGGTTCCGGGCGTCAGGTTGAAGTAGATCTGGTTGCGGGGAACGCTCTCGGGAATCTCGGATTGCAGCGCCTCTCGGGTCGCCTTGTAGACCTCGTCATAGTTCCACGGATCGAACGAGTCCAGAAAAGACCGGACGTCGATTTGGAGGGTCGCGGGATTGCGTACCGTTTTGTCACAAAGAAACGACCGGTACATCGGAATGAAGCGATCGACGTTCTCCTGGGAAACTCCCTTTCGCGTAAACAGAAGAAGCAACCGGGCAAACTTGGGGATTCCGTCCGGGCCCTCGTAGTCCGAATGTCCCTTTCCGGCGTCGCCCAGAATCAGGTGGATGGAAGAATACGCCCGCTCCAGGTCCATCTCCCGGAGTTTGTCTTCGACGGTCTTGTCGTCGATCGCCTTGTCGCCTTTGATGATTTGGAAGGCGATTTCGCGCTCTTCGTCATTTCCGCACCTCGCCATCACCTTCAACTCCGTATCCCCGATCCAACTGACGAGGATCGGAACCGGCGTGGAACTGCGTTCGGGCGCGTGCTTCATCGGGTCCGTATTATCCGCCCCTCCGCCAGGCAAGTCAAGCATACTTGTCAATCCATAGTTGTTATATTCCTTGCTTCGCAATTTCACTATGATAACACATCATTCCAGAAGAGTTTTCTTGCGGGGCGGGCGGGTCCGTGGTAGACTCCGGCGCAGGTTCACGCCCTCGTTTCAACGAAAGGAACAGCCATGCCCGTTCTCGCCGAATCGTCCTTCCCCGCGTGGGGAGTCGCAGTTGCAGTAATCGCCGTGCTCGCCGTCTGGGCGGCGGGGGTCTTCAACGGCCTCACGCGCAAGCGCAACAACTACAGGAACGCCTTCGCGCAGATCGACGTCCAGCTCAAGCGCCGCTACGACCTCGTCCCGAACCTCGTCGAGACGGTGAAGGGCTACGCCAAGCACGAGCGCGAGACGCTCGAGGCCGTCGTCAAGGCCCGCAACGTCGCCGCCGCCGCCGCCGAGGCCGCCGCCAAGGCCGCCGGCGACCCCGACGCCATGGCCCGCCTCGCCCAGTCCGAGGCCGCCTTCGGCGGCGCCCTCTCGCGCCTGCTCGTCACGGTCGAGCGCTACCCCGAGCTCAAGGCCAACCAGAACTTCCTCGAACTCCAGGAGGAGCTCACCGCCACCGAGAACAAGGTCGCCTTCGCCCGCCAGGCCTACAACGACGCCGTGACCGAGTTCAACAACGCCCGCTCCGTCTTCCCGACGGTCCTCCTCGCCGGCGCGTTCGGCTTCCCCGAGGCGAAGCTGCTCGAGGTCGAGTCCGCCGAGATCCGCGAGGCGCCGAAGGTCTCGTTCTAGTCACACGGTCACACGGTTGAACGGTTTGACGGTTGAACCGCGTGACCGTTCAACCACGCGACCATTCGACCGGGGACAATGCCCTCCTTTCTGGACTACCAGGAAAAGGCGCGCAAGCGCACGCGGCTCTTCGTCGCGCTGCACCTGCTGTGCGTCGCGGCGATCGCCTTCCTGGTCGGCGCGCTCGCGCTCGCGGCGATGTGGCTCGTCGAGGGCGGCGCCGACGCCGCGGAAATCCCGCGCGAATACGTC
>JAEEGL013968877.1_pt1 | contig 20599 bp, 21 predicted proteins | sample 9134231 | NCBI WGS metagenome assembly JAEEGL01 (sample SAMN16246548, study PRJNA631951) | gut metagenome | biome: gut microbiome; feature: rumen; material: fiber-attached | host: Bos | place: Iran: Karaj | collected 2018-10
AATAAAGAATACAGGTTATAATATATACATACCCAACAGGAAAGGAGCTGTACAAATGGTAGCAAGTAAGAATTCCATACAGCACATTTTCCGCTCAGTGCTCATTTGTACAGAGCGGATGTGGAAAGCTGGACGATGTTGCTGAATAATTAAAGAATGCCTCGTAAAATATATGCCATATTATTTGAACTGCGATGATAGATAGAAAGCTGCGAATATCCATTGCTAAAATGTATTCAATTATGAAGTGTATTTCATCTGTTGATAGATCGGAGAAGTAATATCTGAAACTGAATACATATCGGATAAGGAGCTTATATCATACATCGACAATTACAAAGCCAACGCCTGAACTTCCATTAGGTTCGGGCGTTTTATTTATACTCTCAAACAGGCTATTTAGGTCAAGAATGATATCTCCTGTTATCAAGAAATTTGATAACAAATTATCAATTATTTGGATTAGACAATATTTCGAAAATGTGAGATAATAATTCATATCTACCCGATAGGTATAATTTGTTTTTTTAGGTGATGATATCAATGAATAAGTTTTTCAGGATCTTTACTATCATTATTTCTGCGGCAGCACTTGTGCTTGTAAATACTATCTGTAGACCATGTCACGGCTTAATGGCTATGCCATGCGAACACAGTACACATATTGCTGAAATTATTCTGATAGTCGCAGCAGCTGTCAATGCTTCGACTCTATTCATAAAAAAGAATTTAGTACATACGCTTACAGCCATGCTAAACACAGCGTCGGGTATATTTCTCCTTTTCATTCCTGCTTTCGGACGCTGTCAGGTAGCTTCCATGAGCTGCAACATAAAGACATTCCCCACACTGAGATCGGCAGGCTTGATAATAGCCGCATTTTCCAGCGTACATCTCATTATTATCATTGTAAAAGAAATTTCAAGGAGGCAGGCTCATGCTAACGCCCAATAAGATCGCTTTACGTAACATAACCAAGCACAGCTTCCGCAGTGTTATCTTTTTTCTCCTTGCCTCAATTTCTTCCGCCTGCATTTTCGGAGTCGGCTTTTTCAATGAGAATATAAGCTCAGGCATCGGTCAGGTCAAAGGACGTATCGGTGCCGATTTGATAGCAGTTCCGGCAGACTACAACGATGATGCAAAAGACGCACTGTTTGCAGGTGATGCCTGCACCATGTTTTTCAAATCTGATCCTGAAGAAAAAATAGGCAATACAGACGGTGTAGCGCAGGTAAGTTCACAGCTCTATCTCGAAACATTATCTTTCAGTTGCTGTTCGGCAGCAGGTATCCAGATAATCGCTTTTGACCCTGATACCGACTTTTCGGTAAGCACATGGACAAGCAAAGAGAATGTACGAAATCTTGAAGCTAACGAGCTGATTGCAGGTGCATCATGCGGACTAAAAAAAGGCAGTTCTATAACATTTTTCGATCACGGCTTTACAGTAGCCGATGTTCTTGATGAAACGGGCATGGGTTACGACCACAGTATTTTTATATCATTTGAAGCTGCAAAACAGATCACCTCAGACGAGAAATATTCACAGCTTTTCAAATTCAAAAGCAATCTCACCTCAATGGTTCTCATAAATGCTGACAAAAACTATGAAATTAATGATCTTTCGAGAGATATCAGCCGCTCATTGAGCGATATCACAGTTTATTCAACAGACAACTTGGTCGGCGAACTAAAAAAGCAGGCAGGCTATTTTAAATTTTCAGGATTTGTAGCTGATGCCTTTGTAATAATCATTTCGGCAGTCTCACTTTTTTCACTCATTACCCTGACCTTCTACCAGAGACGCAACCGTATAGGAAGTATGCTTTCTATTGGCATCAGCAAGGCTAAGATAGTGAAGATATTCTTCCTTGAATACCTCTATCTCACACTTGCAGGTACTTTCGCAGGAATCAGCATTACAGCTGTATTGCTTCTCCCCTTGCATAACCTTATCAAACGCTCTGTAGACCTGCCATACCGCTTCATCGGTACAGAACAGACTATTGAACTTTGCCTGCTTGTACTGGCTGTGAACCTGATAATTCTCATCGCAGCATATTCGTTCACATTTTTCAAAATTATGAGGACCGAACCTGCTATCCTAATGGAGGAACAGACATGATACTTGAAGCACATAATATCTCAAAGACCTTTGGTCAAAACGGCTTGCCGCCTGTGAATATTTCATTGTCAGACGGTCAATTCATTTGCGTTACGGGCGAATCAGGCTGTGGCAAGACTACCCTGCTCAATGTGCTTTCGGGAATGCTCAGACCTGACAGCGGTCATGTAAAGCTCGACGGAAAGAACATCTATGAGAATATGTCGGAGCATGAGCGGACCTTGCTGAGAAACGGTATTGTAGGTTATATGGCTCAGGGAAATTCACTTATCCCAGAACTTACAGTGTGGCAGAATATCACCTGTCCCCTTGAGCTTTACAATAAGAAATATGATAAAAAACAAATACTTGAGCTTACGCAAAAGATCGGCATTGATAATGTGCTTGACTCTTATCCCTCTGACATCTCGGGAGGCGAATACCGAAGATCTCTGCTTGCAAGAGTAATAATGTCCGATGCAAAGCTGCTCCTTGTGGACGAACCGACATCTAATCTGGACGAAAAAAGTGCCCATATAGTCCGCGAGATACTCTATGAGGAGTATAAAAAAGGCAAAGGATTGCTTATAGTTACACATGACAGGGATATTTTAGAATATGACCCCGAAGTAATAAAGATCGGTGCAGGAGGTGATCGGATATGAAGAAACGAGGCTTTACAGCAATTATTATCCCGTTAATCATGCTGTTCGGCTGCGGAGAAAACAAAACCGACAATACTGCAACAGTTCCGTTAAAGACTGCTGAGACCAACACAACCACATCTGCGGTCACAGAGCAGTCAACAACTGCTACTGTTAAATCGTCAAATACAACTACTGCAAATACCACATTGACTGTAACTGTTGATACTACTGCTGAAACTACAGTTCAATCATCGGAGAGCAACGAAGCAGAGGAAATATCTTTTGAGGTATTCAGCGGAATACTTATTGATGAGGATTGCAGCGATTTTGAAGATCCGCCGAAGCACGATCTTCCGTGTATGCTTATGGACTCATGCCGTGCAAGCGGCTACGGACTTGATATACAGCATGAGGACGGCTCATGGCTTTTTTATATGTTTGACGACAAAGGTCAGGAGCTTGCTTGGGAATATCTTACCCATACCGACCGCATGAGTGAGCTTTATGTTACCGTCACAGGTACACTTGATGACGATATTATTTACGTTGATAAACTCGAAGAAAACTAAGGAGAAAAATATGAATATTATAAAAAAATCTTTATCCGCAATATTAGGATTTGCGTTGGTCTATACCATAGTCGGTCATTATGATCTCAGTGCAAAAGCAGAGGATACAACGACTCTCGTTACCGAATACTCAGACCTTTGGAGCGGTGATATTTCAGTTAAAGCAGGTGACACTGTAAAGTGGTATGTCAATGTTCCGGAGGGAACAGAGCCTAAAGGGTGCGGTGCAACAATAAAGATACCTGACCTTGGTTGGGGTACTGATTCCCATAATAAGGAAGAGGGACATCTTACGCTTGTGCAGGGTGAAAACTTCGTGTATGAATTCACAGAATATGAAGAAAGAGATATTCTTTTCACTTGCTGGATGGGCTCTTCCTGCCACCATAATTATATCCACGTTACTGCTGACGGCACATATAACGCAGCAAAACCGTCTGACGCAACCAATATTTCCGCTGAATGGAATGACTCTAATGTTACGGTCAGCTTTACAGCTCCGGGAACTCCTGAAGGTTCAAAAATTACGGGCTACAAGGTGACTGCAACAGATGAAAACGGCAAACGCAAAAAACTGGCCGTCAAGGAAAGTCCTGCTGTATTTGAAGGACTTGATACCAACCAGACCTACACTTTCAAAGTAATAACACAGGCAACTTCAGGTGATAGTGCAGGTGAAAACGAGTTCGTACTTGACGCTGCCAATACTCCCGAAAATACTCAGACAGAAGCTGAAGAACAAAAAATCGTTACTGAATACGATCAGCTGTGGACAAGCAATATAACCGTAAAAGCCGGCGTTCCGGTAAAATGGTATGTAAATGTTCCCGAAGGAACAGAGTTGCTCGGCTGCGCACGTACTATCAAGATACCCGATCTTGGCTGGGGCACAGATTCTTCAAACAAAGAAGAAGGACACCTTACGCTTGAACAGGGCGAAAATTTCATTTATGAGTTCACTCCCGATGAAGTCGGAGACATTCTTTTCACCTGCTGGATGGGCTCACAGTGCCACTATAATTATATTCATGTTACAACTGACGGAGTCCCCAACCCTGATGCAAAAACAGGCGGCAGAGGCACTGTTATGACAACGGCTGCAACGACAGTTTCTAAAACTACTACCACAACAACTATCACTTCCGCTAAAAGATACAACAGTCCGAAAACAGGTGTAACAGGTGTAGGAACTTCTGAAACTGTACTTGGTATCTCCTCTCTTCTCCTTTTATTCTCGCGTCGTTCCAAGAGAAAATAATCATCCAATCAAAAAATATGATTATCAGCTATTAACAATTTTTAATATCTGCTCTATAATACAACAAACAGCTTTTCCGTTACTGGAGAAGCTGCTTTCTTGAAGATTGATTAAGTATTATCCCCTTCATTTAGTATTATATTCATATATATTATGCTATCAAACCTGTAAACAATATATTCATATAATTCCTATTGGCAAAATATGTATAACATGATATAATATATATAGTCGTTCAGTATGTATTTGCGGAGGTGTTGTTATGCTTTATCGTTTTGACAAAATCAACAGAATCAATATGTGTAAATGTATGACAGTTCTCTCCATGCTTACTGAATCATAGTCTTTTTCCATGCCTATGAATATATTAGCAGGAGAGACAGAAATGTCTCTATTTTTATTTTCGGAGGTATGATATGAAAGAAAACATTCGCAATGCGATATATGATAAATACATCGCTCCCACAAAAAAGAAGCGTCCAGACTATATAGGTGTTGAGATAGAAATGCCTGTGGTAAACCTTTATCATTAAGCTGCGAAACCAACTTTTCTGTATCAAGTCCGTGTACATCCGCTGCATCACTTACAGTTTCAACTCCAGATGAGGGGCAGCCGAGACAATGCAGGCCTATGCTAAAAAGCAGCTCAGCTGCCTCGGGATGAAACAACACAAGGTCACCGATAAGCGTTTGCGGAGTTACTGTCTCAACTCTGTCGATATCTATTTTCATGTTGCACCTCAAATATGGTAATTATCCTCGATAAAAAGCTCCTTACCGGATAAAATAACAGCTTCTCCGTTACCGAAGAAGCTGTTTGTCATTCATTTAATGTATTTTTCAGGAGGTTATATACTTAATGGTTTCAGCAAAATTTTAACATCGTCCTGTGCTGCACATTCGGTCTGTCCCCCTGACGATTGAGCGGAGCATACCAAGCACATAGGATATTCTGTTGTCCATTTTTACCGCTCCTTTCGTTTGGTATGGCTTTATTATAATAACAGAACTCTTTGATGAAGAACAACAGGCTTGTTCGCTTAAATAACAATCAGCTCCTTAACTACTTCCCCTGCGATAAGCAGACCTGCCACAGCAGGCACAAAGGCGGTACTTCCGGGAATATCACGGCGCTCAGTGCATTTGTGCTGTGCTCCGGGAGGACATATACAGTGACTGCGGCAGCTTATGGACATATCTTCAAGGGGACGTATCGGCTGTTCATCGGAGTAAACTACTTTCAGTGATCTTACTCCACGTTTTCTCAGCTCATGGCGCATGACACGGGCAAGGGGACAGACAGAAGTTTCATAGATGTCGGCTATTTTCATTCGTCCCGCATCAAGCTTGTTGCCTGCGCCCATTGCACTTATCACAGGCACGTTCTTTTCCTTGCAGCGCATTATAAGTTCAAGCTTGGCTGTGACCGTATCAACTGCATCGATAACATAATCATATTCGTCAAAAGGAAAATCATCGGCATTTTCAGGCAGGAAGAAACATTTGTATATTCGTATATCAGCTTCGGGATTGATTTCCAGCATACGCTCTGCCATTACCTCTGCCTTGTACTTTCCCACTGTTTTTCTTGTGGCGAGTATCTGGCGGTTGAGATTGGTAAGACAGACCTTGTCGTCATCGACAAGATCGAAATGACCTATGCCGCTCCTCACAAGAGCTTCACAGACATATCCACCCACGCCGCCTATACCAAATACCGCAACTCTTGACTCCGAGAGCTTTTTTATTGCGTCTGCACCGATAAGGAGCTGTGTTCTTGAAAACTGATTAAGCATTTTTAACCTCACTTAATTTAAATAAAATCCATACATATAGTATGATTATATATCATACTATCAAACTTGTCAATAACAAATACACATAAAACCTATTGACAAAATATGTATAACATGATATATTATATACATAGTCATTCAGTATGTATTATTTGGAGGTATTTGTTATGCTACATCGTTTTGACATGATCAACAGAATCAATATGTGTAAATGTATGACAGTTCTCTCCATGCTTGCTGAATCATAGTCTTTTTCCATGCCTATGAATATATTAGCAGGAGAGACAGTAGTGTCTCTATTTTTATTTTCGGAGGTATGAAATGAAAAAGATCGAAGTAGTTTCAATTGACAGAATAGGTCTTGTTGGCGAGATTTCCAAAATACTAAGCCGTATTAACGGCAACATAATCACTCATACAGCCAATGTATCTTCTGACGGAACAACAGCCATGTCTCATTTCATTGCAGATGTTGATCTGAGCAAGGAATATGATAATGATACTCTTTCGAGAAGGCTGAAAAGGATCAAAAACGTCAGACAGGTAAAGATATTTGATATATGAGGTGATGATATGAAAGAAAACATTCGCTATGCGATATATGAGAAATACATCGTTCCCACTAAAAAGAATCGTCCCGATTACATAGGAGTCGAAATAGAAATGCCTGTAGTAAATCTCGAAGGCAAACCCGTTGATGAGGCAGTTTCCATAAGCGTTGCCGAAAAGTTCACAGACCATTTCGGCTTTACTCCCGAAGGACGTGATTCAAACGGAAACCTGACTTCTTCAAAGCACTCTCCAACAGGTGATATACTTTCCTTTGACTGCTGCTATTCAAATCTTGAATTATCTTTCGGCAAAGCAGTAAATCTTTTTGAGGTAAAGGAGCGTTTCGAGAAATACTGCAAGTTCCTCAACTTGGAATTCGCAAAGCATAATTATACACTCACAGGTATGGGCGTAAATCCTAATGCTGATATAAACCACAATAAGCCCATACAGAACGAGCGCTACCGTATGCTTTACCACTATCTCCACTCTTATCCTCAGCATAAAAATGAGGTGGATATTCGGTTCCATGAGCGTCCCGATTTCGGTACATTCACAAGTGCATCGCAGGTACAGCTTGATGTGAGATATGATGAGCTTACCGATGTTATCAACGTTTTCGGTCTGCTTGAACCCTACAAGGCACTGCTTTTTGCAAATTCCTATCTTCCCGATTATCCTCAGTTCCTTTGCGTGAGGAATATGCTCTGGGAACACAGTATGCAGGGGTATAATCCTCATAATGTGGGAATGTTCGCACAGAAGATATCAAGCGTTGACGAACTTATAGACTACATAGGAACACAGTCCATTTACTGCACAATGCGTGACGGTAAATATGTCGATTTCACTCCTGTTACAATTGATGAATACTTCTCAAAGAGCAGTATCGAAGGCGAATACTATGACGGTGAAAGCTACCGGAAAATATCTTTTTCTCCTGAGAGCAAAGATATAGATCATCTTCGTACATTCAAGTTCGAGGACCTGACTTTCAGAGGCACTATCGAATACAGAAGCTCATGCTGTCAGCCCTTGTCGGAAGCGATGACAGTTGCGGCTTTCCATACAGGTCTGAAAGAAAAGCTGCCTGAGCTGAAAGAGCTGCTTGAAAACGATATAGTGATCTATTCTCACGGCTTCAATGCCATTGAACTTCAGAATATGCTTTCAAAACGCAGACTTCCTGATTTTCTTGATGCAGGAGCAGTTGAGAGACAGCTTATAAATATACTCGACCTTGCAGCTCTAGGACTGAAAAAGCGCGGACTTGATGAAGAAGTTCTTCTGAATCCTCTTTATGAAAGAGCAGAAAGACATACCAATCCTGCAAAAACTATGCTTGACGGAATTTCAAAAGGTACACCCATAACAAATTATATTGAGCAGTACGCTGCGATATGAGGTAAAAAGTATGAGTGAATATTATTACAGCGGAAAATTCGGGATAGAGCGTGAGACCCTGAGAGTTGACAGACATGGCAGACTTGCTCGGACTCCTCATCCATTCGGCAATGACGAACACATAACCCGTGATTTCTGCGAAAATCAGGTAGAGCTTGTAACTCCTGTTGCAGGAAGTATCGAAGAAGCTCTCGGCTATCTTAAAGTCCTTGATGACATTACAAGAAAAAAGCTTGCGAAATACGGCGAGAGCATATGGCTCTACAGCAATCCTCCCCACTTTGACAGCGAGGACGATATCCCAATAGCCGACTTCACAGGCGACCATTCTTCAAAACGGGCATACCGTGAAGTCCTCAAACAGAAATACGGTAAAAAGCTCATGCTCTTTTCGGGAATACATTTCAATTTTTCCTTTGCTGAGGAGCTCATCAATGAGCTTAATACAGAAGGAAAGGACTTCCGTAGTTTCAAAGATGAGCTTTATCTTCGCCTTTACAAGCAGCTCATGGTGCACAGCTACCTACTTGTGCTTCTTACAGCGGCAAGTCCCTATTATGATGCTTCACTTGACAAAGACGGAAAAAGCGGTATAATTATGAGTGAATATTCCTCGCTCCGCAACAGCAAACGAGGTTACTGGAACAAGTTCCTGCCTATCCTTGATCACAGGAGCTTGCATACATTCACAGGCAGTATCAAGAAGCATATCGTAACAGGTTCTCTGTATTCGGCAAGCGAGCTTTACCTGCCAATACGTCTTAAACCCAAGGGAGTGAATACTCTTGAAAATCTTGCAGAAAACGGAGTTGACCATATTGAGCTGAGAATGTTTGACCTTAATCCGTCCGCACCTCTCGGCATTGACGGGAGAGACCTTGAATTCGCACATCTGCTGATACTGTATCTGCTGTCACAGCCTGATTTTGACTTCACTCCAGAATTGCAGGAAAAGGCAGTCGGCGACCATAAGAATGCTGCCCGCCTTGAAACAGATACAGAACTTCTGGAACGCAGCGAAAACATAATTGAAAAAATGGAAAAATTTTTCAGCGGCAATGAAAATGCAACTGAAGTAATTGCCTTTGAAAAAGAGAAGGTAAACGGACGAAAGGTCTGTAACAGCGTTAAATACTATAAATAAGGCGGTGACATAAATGTGCGAGCTTTTAGGCTTTTCTTCGGCTAAAAAAATTGATATATCAGACTATCTGCGAACATTTTTCTCACACAGTAACAAAAATCCTCACGGTTGGGGAATGATGTACGAAACTGACAGGCGCGAAATTCTGAAAGAACCTGTCAGCGCAGAAAAAAGCACTTATTTATCTGATATTATCGACTATATGCCGCCACAGAAAGCAGCTCTTGCGCATATAAGATTTGCCACCGTGGGAACTATCAATGAACGCAACTGCCACCCATTCACAGGCTCGGATATCTCCGGCAGAGAATGGACTCTAATACACAACGGAACCATCTTCAACAGCAGGCATAATCACCGATATGCTGCTGTACAAACGGGCGATACGGACTCAGAGCGTTTTTTCCTTTCTCTCCTTGACAATATGAATGAACACATCGCAAGAAGTGTTCCCAACGAGCGGGAACGCTTCGAGATAGTGAATAAATTCATCGTTGAAAATGCTCCGAGAAACAAGCTGAACCTGATGATATACGACGGAGAGCTTTTGTACATCCATAAAAATCTGAAAAATACCCTCTGCTTCAAAAGGCTTGAAAACGGACTTATTTTCTCTACCAAGCCCCTCGATGACGGAGTGTGGATACCGTTCCCCATGGCACAGGTTATAGCTTACAAGAACGGTCAGGAAGTCCACCGCGGAGACAGACATAAGGGCACTTTTGTACCGACACTGGAATACATCACAGCTATGGACGCAATGTATATTTAAGGAGATAATATGGGATATAATTTCTACGGCTGGGGAAACGCCACAGTTCCGCCTATAAACAATGATTTCAAGGGCATAGCTTCTCCGCAGAAGCTCTATGATGCTCTTACGGAAATATGGTGCGAATATACCTGTGCTCCCCGTCTGCGCGAGAAGTGGAGCAAGGATAATGTCACTCTGGGACAGTGCTCCATAACAGCATTTCTGGCACAGGACATCTTCGGTGGAAAGGTTTATGGTGTGCTTCGCAGCGGCGGAAATTACCACTGCTACAATGTTGTGGGAGACGTTGTATTCGATCTCACCAGTGAGCAGTTCGGCGATGAAAAGCTGGACTATACCGATAACCCCGAACAACTTCGTGAGGTGCATTTCGCCAAAACCGAAAAGCTTGAGCGGTATGAGTACCTCAAAGCTGAGCTTATAAAATTTCTGGAGAAAAAACATGAGTGCAAATGAACTGAAACAGGCTGTTATCACCGAAAACGAAATTGCTTTTTCACATAAAGGCAACGATTATTTGGTCTACGGCTGGGATCAGTGCGACGGCTATGTGCTCAGCCTTGAATGTGAGGGCGAGCTTGTATGGCAGTCCGCACCGCAGCCGAAAAAAGCCTGCATAGAGGAATTTATCAGCTATTACTCTGAGCTATAACTGACAATAGAAATTCGGAATTGGACAGTTACTGTATTATGCAGTATAATAATAACATTGAAAAAGAAAGGAGTTGTTTCACGATGAAAAAGATATGTTGTTGCTGTTGTTGTATGACTATAAACAATAGAATAGTTTTTTGTCGGAGAAACAGCACTTTTGTTTTATAAGTATGCGCCTGCGCGCAAATAAACGAACAAAGGGAATGCAGTTTTCTGCGTTCCCTGTTTTTATGTCTGAAATTATATTTAAGGAGAATTTATTATGAGCAAGTATATTTTTACATCAGAATCCGTTACAGAGGGACATCCCGATAAAGTCGCAGACCGTATCTCAGACTCTATCCTTGACGCTTATCTTGCAAAAGATCCAGCTGCAAGAGTTGCAGCTGAGACTGTTCTCAAGAACAACACCGTTATCCTCGCAGGCGAGATAAGCTCCTCTGCCGAAATAGATACGGAAAAGGTAGTCCGCGATGCTATAAACAGTATCGGTTATGACCATGAAGCACTCGGCTTTGACGGCCATACTGCTGAGATAATCAATCTGCTTGACAGGCAGTCTCCCGACATCGCACAGGGCGTTGACTCAGCTCTCGAAGTTAGAGAAGAAAATGGTACAGACATCGGTGCGGGAGATCAGGGAATAATCTTTGGCTACGCTGTGAATGAAACTCCAGAACTGCTTCCGCTGCCAATTTCACTGGCACACAGACTTGCATACAGACTTACAGAAGTACGCAAGAATGGTACACTTACATATCTCCGCCCCGACGGTAAAACACAGGTATCTGTAATTTATGAGGACGACAAGGCTGTTGGTATCGACACTGTTCTTATCTCAACTCAGCACGATGAAGAAGTGTCACAGGAACAGCTCCGCAATGACCTCATCGAATATGTAATCAAGCCGATTATTCCCGAAAACTGGCTCAATGACGAAGTGCGAATACTTGTAAATCCCACTGGCAGATTTGTTATAGGCGGACCGGTAGGCGACAGCGGTCTTACAGGCAGAAAGATCATCGTTGATACTTATGGCGGTGCTGCACATCACGGTGGCGGTGCATTCAGCGGTAAGGACTCCACAAAGGTTGACAGAAGCGCCGCTTATGCTGCAAGATGGGCTGCAAAGAACATCGTAGCCGCAGGACTTGCAGAACGTGCTGAAATACAGCTGGCTTATGCTATCGGCGTGGCTGCTCCTGTTTCAATTTATGTAAACACTTTCGGCACAGGCATTATTCCCGATGAAGATATACAGGCTGCCGTTTCAGAAGTATTTGACTTCACTCCAAGCGGTATAATCAGAGAGCTGGAGCTCAGAAAGCCTGTGTTCGCACAGACCTCAGCATACGGACATTTCGGCAGACCTGACGCTGACTTCACATGGGAGCGTACAAACAAAGTATCAGCACTTAAAAAAGCTCTGAATGTTTCGGTGAATGCGTAAAAGGAGCATCGGATACTCACTTCCCCTGCTACTGGCAGCAGAAAGCTGTATAAGATAGGTGTATCCTTTGATTCCGAAAAGAGAATTCTTGCTGACTGGAAGATCGAAGAATAACTCGTCCCAGAACAACAAAATAGCCACCTGAAATACAGTGTATCTTACAGGTAGCTAACAAAAATGGTGATTTATGCCTATATACCGTTGTCAGGAAATATCAAAGAGATAATTTTATCCCTACCGGGAATTTATCAAAGAATCACAAGTACCTTTGCTATGCAAGGGTACTTTTCTTTTTAGGACGAGAAACTCTTGCAGCACATTCACTCCTACGCTGAACAAACCGTAAAAGAGAGCAAAAAATGCACACTCAGCCCCGCAATATCCAATTGACTTTTTAACTATTATGTGATACAATACCAATATGTTAATATATATTTTTAACTACATATCACAGGAGGTTTATTATGAAAAACTCAAACAGACTCAAAAAAACATTTTCTTTTATCGTTACCGCAGCAATTGCTTTCACACTGCTCACATTCACTTTATTCACATCAAACGCTGCGATCCTCACACCTGAACAAGAACACGCCTTCAGAGTACCTACTCCGATTATCAGCGTGCAGGCACACGTTCAGAACGATGGCTGGCATTTGTCTGAAGAAACAATAGGAGAGATCGGAGTTACAGTCGGAACTACAGGAAGATCACTCAGACTTGAATGCCTCAGGATCGGTTTTGTTTACGGTCTTACAGCTTCTCAAGGCGGAATAATGGTGAATACTCACATTGCAGGTATAGGCTGGACAGGATACCAAAAAGCTCCGGGCGGCACTAAAATTGAATGCGGTACTACAGGACAGTCAAGAGCTATCGAGGCTATCCAGATCAGACTTTACGGTGAGATCTCCAGATATTACGATGTTGTGTACAAATTACACTTAGCAAATACAGGCTGGACAGATACTCGCAAAAACGGCACTACCTGCGGAACAACAGGCTGGGGTCGCCGTTCTGAAGCCCTGTCCGTGAAATTAGTCAGAAGATAATCCGTACTTTTAAAACGCTATCAAACAATCATATTCCAAAGGAGAATTATTATGAAAAGCACAAACAAATTTAAAAAGATCATCTCCATGATCGTAACGATGGTGATCTCTGTTTCTATTCTTGCTTTTGTTACATCAGCTACATCAGCAGAAGCACCTAATTACCTCTCACCATACCCTGCACTCCGCGTTCAGGCACACGTTCAGAACATCGGTTGGCAGGAGCCTGTTACAAAGATAATGGGCGACAAGGAAAACCCTGCAACCAGCATAGTTGTAGGTACTACAGGAAGATCACTCAGGCTTGAATGCTTAAACATCGGTATCATCAACCGTCCCGTTGGCGGCGGCAGTCTCGAGATAAATGCTCACCTTGCAAACATAGGCTGGACTGGATTTGAAAGAGCAGTCCCACCTAACACGATCAAGATCGGAACTACAGGTCAGTCAAGAGCTATCGAAGCCCTTCAGATCAGACTCACAGGCAGACTTGCAAGATATTACACTATCGAATACAGACTGCACTTAGCATATACAGGCTGGACTCGTTTCGCAAGAAACGGTGAAATGTGCGGAACTACAGGTCAGTCTCGCCGTGCTGAAGCTCTGGAAATCAGAATTCGATAAGCACGTACACAAATAATATCAGCTCGCAGGCAGCCCCTGCGAGTTTTTTCTTTTCCCATGAAATTTGCCGCAAAAAATTGTTATTCTTCGTGGTAAAAAATGAAAGCAGCGTATGCATTTCAGGTTCTACAAAAGGGATACCTCATCAAAAATATCACATTTTGGCTATTGAGACGTTATTCCGCACTCGAAACCGCTCATTTTTTCTATAAAAATCCGCTCTATATCCAACTATATAATATCATTATATCCCCCTCTGATCGGGGGAGTTTTTTATTGCCCACATCTCGTCAAATATCACAATAACCCCCGTAAAATCAGCCGTTTTCTTGTGACTTGCCGCTCAAAAAGTATGAATATTGCTATTATAAGCTTAAATACTTAAAGCTTTTGATATATACATACTGTTTAACGATATATTGTTTTTATAATCAGAGATTACCATTTATACTTGAAGTATTTATTGCTATTTAATATTTTATATGTATTATGAATTTTTGGTTAACAGCGCATACTTTTTATTTAATGCCAGAATTTACCTGAAATCAGCCATTTATAAAAACAGTCGAGCGCAAACAGTGCACTGCACAGCACAATATGAACATTTTTTGAAGGTAAAAAATGCACCTTTTCTTCATTTTGGGGGTTGAGCAAATTTGCGTTTAGGTGTATAATTTTATTATAAAGAACATATGCAGTAACAAGCCTTCCGATCAAAATCAATTAGTATTTCGATTAAGAGGGATTTTTTTATCACCAAACACGAAATGCTAATGGCTACTAATTTAAGATGTGAGGTGAAACAATGAATTCAGAGGCGATCTTTAATGCTGCTCATTCAACAGCTATAAGACTTTTAGAATCAGGAGCTTTCGTTACCCCGTCCGATACAGTCTGCGCTTTGCAGACCGATTCAGGCAGGATCTATACAGGCATCAGCCATACTGATATGAATAACTCGATCCACGCAGAAGTGGACGCGGTAAGGAATATGCTCGCAGCAGGCGAAAATATAATAACAGCGCTTCTTCTGATCAGCACACAGATGAGGACTCCTATGCTGCCTTGCAATAATTGTCTTGGCTATATTTTGTCGCTTGCACAGGAAAATATCGGGTGTATGGTCATGCTTCAGGACAGGATGATCAGCATAAACGAGGTCGGAATGTTTGCCGCGCCTATGGGCGGAATGATGGATAATCCGAATTTCGTCGGACATACACCTGTACAGCCGCAATTTATATCAGCACACGCTGTCTCTGCTCCACCTGTCCCTCCACCAATTACTGCACCTGCTGCTCCACAAGCTCCCGAACCTGTCCCTTCATCAGACCCTGCCGAAATACCGGAACCTGATATCAGAACTGTTAAAGAAACTTCCACTGCAAACATGGAAAACGCCAAAGGCGATCTGCTGAAAAACAAAGTCAACAGCCTTTTAAGATCTGTTGACGATGACACTGATGAGTTTCTTGAAAGTCTGCCGACAAAGAAAAAGAAGTTCGGCTTTTTCAGGAAGTGATATGAAGTAAAAACAGGGAGGATTTTTTAATATGAGAGGACAAAAAAAGATGTCAACTGTAAGCATTGTGCTTATAGTACAGCTTATTATCTTGCTTGTGCTGTCTCTGGTCATCACAATGACCGTCAGCTCGGCAACACGAAACAATTCTATCCGTAATCTAAAAACTATCACCAACGAACGCGCAAGTATTATCGAGACCTACGTTAAGAACTCTGAGGACAAGCTCACTTACTTCAGTAAGGCGTCAATTGTCAAAAAGTTCCTTAAAAACCCTGAAAATACTGCCCTTCAGGCTGAGGCTCAGGCTTACACAGAGGACTATTCAAGCGATATAGACAATCTTGAAGGTCTCTGGATAGGCGAATGGAATACCCACTGTATCGCACATACAAATCCCGAAACAGTCGGTATCACCACAAGAAAAGATGCCGATTCCCTACGCCAGCTTCAGGACGCACTGGTAAAGGCAGGAAACGGTGTTTACAACACAGGTATGATAATCTCACCTGCTTCGGGAAAACAGATAGTTTCAATGTATAAGGCTGTATACGACGACAACGGAGAGCCTGTCGGCTTCGTGGGACTCGGTATTTATACAGCAGGTCTTATCGACACCCTTAATCAGCTCCCTATCAATGGCGTAAAAGATGTTACCTACACAATGGTAAACGTTGAGAGCGGTAACTTCGTTTTCAATAATGACTCAGAGCTTATCGGTACTGCTACTGAAAATAAAGAGATAAAGGCTATCTGCAAAAAGCTCAGCGGTACTGCGGAAGCAGCTCAGGGCAGCTTTGAATATAAGGAAAACGGCAAGAAGTATATCGGTATATACACCTATATACCCGAATATAACTGGATATTCATTCTCAATGATACCAAGAGCGAGGTTTATTCGCTTACAAATGTAATGCGTATCTATATGGCAATATTCGGTGTTGCTGTTCTTATCCTTATGATAATATTCAACTTCATCAACAAGATGCAGGAAAAAGCAAACCAGAAGCTTGCTTCTACTATCATCAAAAGCAACAAAACCAAGGAATCACTTTATACTGCTATGTTCAAGGACGTTCTTACAGAAGTCGGAAACAGAATCGCCTTCTCTATGGATTTTGAAGGAAAAGATGCGACTCCCGATGAACCTTATTACTTCGTTATGTATAATATAAACAACTTCAGCAGAGTAAATACCCAGTACGGCAACGACGTCGGTGACTGGCTGCTCGTCAGAACAGTTGATATCATAAATCAGGTATTCAAAGGCAGCAGGATCTACCGTACAGGCTCAGACGAGTTCATAGTTGCAATAAAGGGCAATATCAACGATGTTGCTTATACAGACATAATCGAGGACGCTACAGACGCTTACAAACGTCTTACAGCAGGTCAGAATACCCCTATGGGAAGAATCAATTTTGAATTCAGATCATCTGTATGTAAGAAGAGCGGAAATATCAATACTTCTGTTATCACTGTCCTCAAGGATATGATTAACAAAAACAGCAATGCAACAGTAGGTCAGATCACTTACAATGACCTTGATTCATAACACCTCACAAGTCCCTGCTTTTGCAGGGACTTTTTCTGTTGACAAGCTCCTGCTCATCGTGATATAATGTTAAAAACCGACTCTTTTCTACACTATTCGACGGAGGAGCTATTTATGAATATTCTTGTCATCGGCAACGGATTCGATCTTGCACACGGGCTGCCTACAAAATATCAGGATTTCCTGGAATTCATAGCTTTCTTTAAAAAGAAATTTATTTCAAATTATGATAAAATTGAATCCTATATTCCTTACGGAAATGAAAAGCATTATGAAAAATATCGTGATTACTTTGAAAAAGACATAGAGAAATTAGTCCGAAATGAGTTTCTGTCATTAATTGATAATAATCTGTGGTTTGATCATTTTGATAAAGCCTTTAAAAATAATCTGAAAAACAAGCAGAACTGGTTGGATTTTGAAGCGGAAATATCATATGTTATACAGGAATTAGACAGGATAAGAAAAGAAATAATAAAAGAAAATATTAACCATAATCCAAATGCAATTGTTACGGTTGAATCAAAATGCGACATTCTGATACATGAAAAATTAGATGAAACATCACATACAATAAACCAAAAATTTACTATGAAAAGAATAAAGGATCTTAAAGAAAAACTTCTTAAAGACCTGGATCGTCTTACACGATGTCTCGAATTGTACTTTTCCGATTTTATCAAGTATGATAAATGCCCCCAAAAGGAGCTTTTCAGCAAAATGCTGCCTGTCCATGTTTTGAACTTCAATTATACAAATACTTTTAATCAAGTATATAAAAAAATAAACAAAAATGAGGTAAATAGTGCAAACAACTACATACACGGACGCGCACGTACAAAAAAGGAGTCAGAACTTAACAAAGAAGCAAATACAGTTTTCAAAGATATGATCGCAAAGGAAATAAAAGAAAATAATAGGAAGATAAACAAAATAGAATTAGAAGAAAAACTAAAAGAAAAACTTGACGAAAAAAACACAAAGAAATATTACGAAGAATTTGTGAAGGAATATAAAACATCAACCTGCAACCTCGTACTTGGAATCGAAGAATACCTTACGAATGAAGATAAAGACAAAGACAACGAGTTTATTGAGTTCAAGAAATTCTATCAGCGCATCTACAAGGGAACAGGAGATAATTACAAAACATGGCTAAACAAAGGTAAAAATATAAATACATTTATTTATGGTCATTCTCTTGCAACGACAGACGGCGATATAATAAAAGATCTTATAAGAGGATCTAAGTTAACAACGATCTACTACCATAGTAAGAATGCATTACATGATATTATCCTTAACCTTGTACAGATAATAGGCGAAGATGAGCTTATAGCACGTACCGCAGCCGATAATAAAAGCATCTCTTTTAAACAGGCTTAAAAATAATAAAAAAGTCCGAAAGCAAAACACTTTCGGACTTTTTTCATTCGCCTAAGGCTACCATAAAATAAATAAGTGATGACAAAACTGCAAAAACAACCGATGCAGGTGCAAGACATATCTTCAGCGCCTTTGCAGCTGCTTTGCCGCTTTTCTCCGCATTTGAAAGCTCAAAGCCGAGGAAAAGTGCTCCGATAATGACAGTCGGCATGAGATAACGGAAATTCATACTGCAAACAAACCGATAATTCATCGAGAGAACATAAAGATTGCCCACAAGGAAGGCGTAGGTATACACCAGAAATACCTTCTGAACTCTGTCTGCCGCGCCCTTTCTGATAGTTCCCGTAATTATGCACACAAAAGCTACAGCAGCAATAAATACAGCAAGCCAGAAAAATACAGCGCAGACTTTATTCATATACTGCCTTGTCGCAAAATTGTTTCCGTTGATGAACTCACCAAAAACGGAGTTCTTGAGAATAGCGATCAGCGGATTATGCTCGTTAAAGCCCTGAGGTTCGCCGTATTCATCGCGCCACAGCCAGTTCTCGTAGACATTTTTCACCTGTACAAGAGAGAAATCCGTAATGCGCTCCCAAAAGGTTATACCCTTTATGGACTGATCCATTTCGGGGAGCTCCTGTACATACGTAAGGGGTATGCCCCAGCGGATAAGTCCGCGCACGGGGAACCACAGTCCGAGAGGAGCACTTACAGCACCGAAAGCCGCAAACTGTCCCAACATCTTCTTCCATGAGTTCTTGAAGCTCTTTATTAAAACCACAAGAAATACAATTGCAACAGGTATAGCTATCAAAGCAGCTGACAGCTTCGCCATCATACCAAGACCAATGCAAAGAGCAATGCCTATGATGTTCTTCAGCGTCGGTTCCATGTACCATTTAAGGGTGAGAAGGATAGCTCCCATAGTAAGCGCCCATGCAAGAGCATCGTTGTTTACAAGGCTTGCAAGAAACGTAAAACAGGGGTGAAAAGCAGTAATTATAAAAGGGATATACAGCGAAGCTCCGTCAAGACTGAAATGTCGGAATATCTTGTAAGCTGTGATGATTATGGTCATTGAGTAAAACATGGGAAGGATCTGTACGGACTCAACTGCCCTGTTCATATCCACACCGAATACCCCGTTCATAAGCTTTATCCATACCGCACCTAAAGCATGGTGAAGCGGCGGATGGCAATACTGTGATATTTCCCTGTAATCAGCGTCATAAAGCTTATGATTGTAAAACAGATAAGCCACATAGCCGAGATGGCCGGGAGCAGTTTCTTCGAGTGCTCCGAACCAGTTAACATCGTGCTGACGCTCATAAACAGATGTGCCAAGCACATATGTGAGCTTCACCGTAAAGCTGAGGCAGAATATAAGCAGAGCATTGCACTGGCGCTTGAATTTCTCATTAAAAATGGCAGCATACAGCGCAAAGGAAATAAGTAAACCAAATCCCAGAACTGTTGTGAGCTTTTGCTTGTGATCTTCAAAATATGTAACCCCCAGCAGCCCGACCGCTACAGCCGCGACAGTCAGAGGAAGCGAGACCTTCAGGTCAAAGCCGTGCTTTATACACTGTACAAAGACAGCCAAGCCTGCCGCTAAACAGTATACAATAAGCAATACATATACCGAGTATCCTGCCGACGTATCTATCGAGCAAAAAAATAAAGGGACAGTCGTCATGCAGAGCAGAAATGCTGTGATATATGAATGAGCAGCCAATAAGCCAAATAAACGGCTTAACACGTTCTCAGCTTCTTTGCCGCAGGTCGAACTTTTTTTCATATAATACTCCTTATTTTATCAGATATTTAATTTTATCATATCCGAAAGCACTTGTCAAATAAAGGCAAATAAAAAAGGACTACGGAAAGTAGTCCTTAAAATGTCGGCACTGATTTAGTTTCCCGGGCCGTCGCCAGCCAAGTATCGTCAACGCAAATGAGCTTAACTTCCGTGTTCGGAATGGGAACGGGTGTGACCTCATTGCCATAAGCACCGACTAAATATTTTGAAGTTTTGAAACGAATAAAGCGTAATGCGAGGCAAGAACAAAGAAGTTCAGAAGTAAAAAGGAAAAGCCCT
>JAEEGL015653365.1_pt1 | contig 20599 bp, 15 predicted proteins | sample 9134231 | NCBI WGS metagenome assembly JAEEGL01 (sample SAMN16246548, study PRJNA631951) | gut metagenome | biome: gut microbiome; feature: rumen; material: fiber-attached | host: Bos | place: Iran: Karaj | collected 2018-10
ATTTGGCTTTGCGGAAGTGGCACACGCCGATCTCCAGCGAGCGCACGGACTTCAGCATGCACTCCTCCAGCGTCGAACCGATGCCCATAACTTCGCCGGTCGCCTTCATCTGCGTGCCCAGAAGGTTGGGCGCGTCGCCGAATTTGTCGAAGGGGAAGCGCGGGAATTTGGCAACGATATAATCCAGCGAAGGCTCCATGGCCGCGTTGCCGCCCGCCACCGGAATGTCCTCCAGCAGCATGCCGACGGCAATTTTCGCCGTGACCCGCGCGATAGGATAACCGCTGGCCTTGGACGCCAGGGCGGAGGAGCGGGAGACGCGGGGATTGACCTCGATCAGGTAGTACTCGTCGGTCTCGGGATGCAGCGCGAACTGTACGTTGCAGCCGCCCGCGATCTTGAGCTCGCGGATGATCTTGATGGCGCTGTCGTTGAGCATCTTCAGCTGCGACGGCGTCAGGGAGAGGATGGGGGCCACCACGATGGAGTCGCCGGTATGCACGCCCACAGGGTCGACATTCTCCATTCCGCAGATCGTGATCGCATGGTCCGCGGAGTCGCGCATGACTTCAAATTCGATCTCTTTATAGCCTTTTACGCTCTTTTCGATCAGCACCTGGCTGACGGGGGAGAGGTTGAAGGCGTTTGGCCCCAGTTCCTCCAGTTCGTCGGGATCGTTGGCAAAGCCGCCGCCAGTGCCGCCCAGCGTGAACGCGGGCCGCAGCACCACGGGGTATCCGATCTCCGCCGCCGCCTTGCGCGCCTCGTCCATATTGTACGTGATCTGAGAGGGGATAACGGGCTCGCCGATGGATTGACACATTTCCTTGAACAGCTCCCGGTCCTCCGCGCGCTCGATACTCTCTGCCGGCGTACCCAGCAGTTCCACGCCGCATTCTTTCAGCACGCCTTTGCGGTGGAGCTGCATGGCCAGGTTCAGGCCGGTCTGTCCGCCGATGCCGGGGACAATGGCGTCCGGCCGCTCATACCTCAGCACCTTTGCTATGAATTCCAGCGTGAGCGGCTCCATGTACACTTTGTGGGCAATTGACGTATCCGTCATTATGGTGGCGGGGTTGGAGTTGCACAATATTACTTCGTAGCCTTCTTCTTTGAGCGCCAGGCACGCCTGTGTGCCCGCGTAGTCAAACTCCGCCGCCTGCCCGATCACGATAGGCCCCGAGCCGATGATCAACACTTTTTTGATGTCAGTGCGCTTTGCCATTTTGTGCCTCCCCGGGGACGTTCCCCGTACTGTTGGTCTTTTGAGGGGTTTGTCCCCACCGCTTACTTGCCATTTGCCATTAACCCGTATACTTCCCAGCCGTCAAACGGCGTGGCCCGGCCTTTTGACTTGAATTTCGATGCGTCAATATTGCACACGGCGTCCAGATCCCAGACCCGCTGATCTGCCCGGTGGAGCGGTATCCCGAACCGCCGGGCGGGGTTGTACGCCATAAGATCCATCAACTTTTTCAGAGAGATCACGCGCGGCTTGACCAGGTACGTGTACAGCAGCGGAAACGCCGCTTCCAGCCCAACGATCCCGAATGCGCTGCCTTCCAGCCCGCGGGATTTTTCTTCGGCGCTGTGGGGCGCGTGATCCGTGGCGATCATATCGATCGTGCCGTCGCGCAGTCCTTCCCGTAGCGCGTCCCGGTCATCCGGTGAGCGCAGCGGGGGGTTCATTTTGAAGGCACCGTCTTCCTTCAGGTCCTCGTCGGACAACAAAAGGTAGTGCGGCGCGGTCTCGCAGGTGACGTTGACGCCGCTCTGCTTGGCCTGGCGGATCAGTTCCACGCTCTCTTTTGTAGAGACGTGGCAGACGTGGTATGCGCAGCCTGTTGCCGCCGCCAGCCCCAGATCGCGCTCGATCGGGCGCCACTCGCTCTCCGAGCAGATGCCCCGGTGGCCGTGGGTGCGGGCGTAATTGCCGTCGTGGATGTATCCGCCGCGGAGGAGGGAATCGTCCTCGCAATGGGCGGCGATCAGCTTGCCCAGTCCGGCGGCGCGGCGCATTGCCTCCCGCATCAGTTCCTTTGATTGCACTCCCCGGCCGTCGTCGGAGAACGCGATCACGTACGGTGACAACGCCTCCAGATCCGCCAGCTGCTCTCCCGCCTCGTCAACAGTGAGCGCCCCGTACGGGAACACGCGCAGCCGCCGCTTCGTCCGGGTGAATATCTCCTGTTCCGCCTGCTCTATCAGCTCCAGCTGCGGCGTCAATTTATCCACCGAATCCGGCACCGGCCTCAGGTTCGGCATCGTGCATACAGCGCTGTATCCGCCGTCAACTGCCGCCAGCCCCTCGCTCAGCACCGTGCCCTTATACGAAAAACCCGGCTCCCTGAAGTGCACGTGCACGTCAACGAAGCCGGGTAACGTTATCGTATTCTTGCGCTTGTCTGTGTTCATACCTCAATCTTGCCAACCTCTCCGGATCGCCTTAAAGATCGATTCCCGGGTATGATACCACAACGAAAGAAAAGTTGCAAGTTTTAAGTTGCAAGTTTTAAGTTACAAGTGTAAACGCCGCAGGCGATTCCGCAACTTAAAACTTATCACTTATAACTTAAAACTGATTAGTGGACGAATTCAGTTTCCAGCAGCGACTGGTCCATCTTGAGCAGACCTTCGGAGACGCGGATCTCCGCGACGGAGCCCGCGAACAGGCGGCGGATCATGCCCTCGGGCGAATTTTCGTTTTTCGAGGCTTTGGCGTCAGTTGTGCCGCCCCACTTGCGGCCAACGCCCACTTCCCACGAATAATTCGGGTCGGTGACGTACAGTCGGTCGAAGGCAACATACGAACTGTACAGCTCGGTGCCGTCAAGATACACCATCAGCTTGCCCATACTGGCGTCGAAGGTGATCATGACATGGTGCCATTCATCCGCGCCGATGAGTATCGTGTCCATTTCGCTGTTGACCTTGATGTCGGGGTCGCACATCAGGAGCTGGAGCCAGGTACTGTTGCCGCCCAGCGTGCCGGTGGCGGAGTCGTTGTCCCATTCTGAAAGCGCGATGGAGAAGGGCGGTTCGTTCTGGTCTTCCACCACGCCCTGGCGGGAGAAGATACCGGTGTAGCGGTTGTAATCGTTGTCCAGGTCGGGTGACAATTTGAAGATCACTTCGATCGTGAACCCGTTCTTGAACTCGTTGAAATTCAGCGGCGCGCCTTTCACGGTCTCGAGGTACTTGCCGGAGGTGTAGCCGCCGGTGTACGAGGTCTCGCTCGCCTTGTAGGGGTCAACAGTCGCCGCCAGCGCCTTCGTATTATTCATCTTGAGAGCGGAGGAGAACTTCACTTTGCCGGCGTCAACATCGGTGTCCCAGCTGAAAATATCCAGCTCGCCGCCATTGCCTACGGTCTTCGCAATGAGGTCGTTGCCGTTGCCGGAGAGGTCTTTGAACCCGATGCTGTCGTCGTCGACTGAACCCGTAAAGCACCCGTCCGCGTTCTGCAGTTTCCAGTGGGCCAGCACGTTGATCTCGGGTGCGGGCGCCTCGGTGACAACGGGCTCGCCGGTGGTGTCCGGTTCGCCGGAACTGCCGGGTTTGCTGTCGTCGTTTTTCGCACAGCCCGCGAGCGCGCCGAGCGCCAGCGCTGTTGCAAGTAAACACACAATAATCGTAGTAATTCTCTTTTTCATGGTCAACATTTTGCACTCTCCTCTCATATTTTGAGCATGTCCTTTAGAAACGCCGCGGTGGCGTCGCCGGTGCAGATAATATGCCCGTAGAAGTTTTTGGTGACGTTGTTCTGCTTTATGTAGTATCCGAGGATCTTGCCGTAGAAGTCGCGAACTGTCCTGTCCCCGTTTGGCGCGGTGTCAATGTACCCCACGATCCGCTGTGTGACAAACTCCCTGATTTCCATTCTATCCATCTTAACCAGTTCCTTCTTTGTATTTTTGCCGGTTTCGCGACATTTTCGCGCTTTCCACAGCCAATTATATACAATTCTGCGCGCGCGGTCAATCGCCCGCGGCGCTCACGCCGCCGGCGTCTTCGCCCAGTCGGCCGTAAAGTAGTAGATCATCAGCACTCCGGCGCAGAGGAACCAGGTGATGGGGTAGACCCAGTTGACGATATCGATGGTGCCCAGGACCGGGACGAAAATGAACAGGATCGTTACGCGGATCAGGCACCAGCAGGCGAGCATTGCCGCCATCGGCACGATCGCCCGGCCCGCGCCGCGCAGCACCGCCGCCAGACAGTGGCAGAGCGCGCACAGAAAGAAGAACCCGCAGCAGATGCGCGATTTGTCAACGCCGAATGCCAGCGCCTCGCTGCTCTCCGTAAACGCGTCGATCAGGTACGGGGCGGTCAATATAATTATCCCGCCGATCGCCTCCGCCGCCAGCACCGCGGTCAATATCCCGAATTTTGCCCCTTTCTTCGCCCGCTCCGGATTGCCGGCGCCCAGATTCTGGCTCACGAACGTGGTGATCGCCGCGCTGAAGCACGTCACCGGCAGGAACGCGAAGCCTTCGATCTTGGCGTAGGCACCGCAGCCGGCCATTGCCTCCGCGCCGAACCCGTTGATGTGGGACTGCACCACCACATTGGCGATGGAGATCACCGAGTTCTGGAAGCCCGACGGCAGGCCGTATTTGAGGATCAGCCCGAGCATTTCGCGGTCGATCTTGAGTTCCTTTATGTTTACGCGGTATTCCGCTTTGATCCGCAGCAGGCGGAAGAGGCACAAACAGACGCTGAGCAGCTGGGAGAGCACGGTGGCAATTGCCGCCGACCGCACCCCGAACCCGAACAGCCCGATGAACGTGTAGTCGAGGCAGATATTGACCACCGACGAAATGATGAGGTAGAAGAGCGGGTGGCGCGAGTCGCCCACGGCCTGCATGATGCCCATGCAGATGTTGTACATGATCATCGTCACGAGTCCCGCAAAGTACGTGCTGACGTATTGGGTAGCCAGGGGCAATACATCCTCCGGCGTCCGCATCAGCATCAGCATGTACTTCGCGCCGAACGCGCCGACAACTGAAAACACCGCGCCCGCCAGGAAGAAGAAGGTCAACGACGTATGTATTGCCCTCCGCATTTTCGCCACGTCGCCGGCGCCGAAATAGCGGGCAATGACCACTCCCGCCCCGATCGCGATCCCCACGAAGAACCCCACGAGCAGGAATATCAGGCTGCCCGACGAGCTGACCGCGGCCAACGCATCGTCTCCCAGCAGCCGCCCGACCACAAACGAATCCGCCGTATTGTACAACTGCTGAAACAGGTTCCCGAGGAACAGCGGAATGGCAAATATGACGATCTGCTTCGCGATCGGTCCTTTCGTCATATTCATTTCGGCTGAGCGTAGTTTCATACGTTTCCTCGAAGCAAGCGTCAAGTGGCAAGTGGCAAATGGCAAAGGGGAAATGGCAAGGGCCAAATGGTGCGCCGCGCGCACAGGGAAAGTATACAACCTGGTGAAAGAAAAGGCAATTATATTTCGGGAAATGTGAAAATAGGTTGATAATCAGCAACAGTTTCCTGTATATTTGCCAGACCGTTGCCCGCGGTTGACGGGTATCGGGAATAATCGAAAGAAGGGGAATATCGAATGAAGATAATTAAGCAGGAATTGTTCAAGCGAATGGCCTTCCTGAGGTCAGAATTGAAACGGCTCGATAAAAAGTATTCAGATCTGCCCGCGGGCTCGCTGTATATAGCGCGCCGGAAGGGGAATCCTCAGTATTATTGGCGGCTTCCCGGCCAAGAACCGGAGTTACGATACATAAAAAAGAACGATACCGAATTGATCCGCGCACTGATGCAAAAACAGTACATTCTAAAACTGCGCCGGTCAATAGAAGAAGAAATCGAAGCCATTGACCTCTATCTGACGCACTTGCCTAAGGTCCCGCCCGAACAGTTGTTCGAGGCGCTGAGCGAGGAACGGCGTCAATACGTTGACCCCGAGCTCGACAGTGATGCCCGCTTTGCCCTTCGCTGGATGGCGGAGACGTATGACGCACCGAAAATAAATTATGATGCGGTCGAGGACGAGGATGGTGATAACGAGTTTGATGATATATTCCGGTCAAAATCCGAGCGTTTGATTGCAAATATGCTTGATAAAAACGGCATTCTCTACAAATACGAAAAACCACTTTCGCTGCGCGGCTTCACAGTCTACCCGGATTTTACGATCCTGGATATCCGCAACCGCCGCGAGATCTACCTGGAACACCTCGGTATGATGGACAAAGAAAACTATCTGGACAACGCGATCCTCAAACTGAACCGGTACAGCCGCGCAGGGTACCAACTCGGCGACCGGTTATTGGTGACAATGGAGTCCAAGATCCGCCCGCTTAACATTCACGCCGCCGAAAAGATGGTGCTTCAGGCTCTTGGCATGCTGGAGGCAAGCTGAGACCGGTTGCCTCCTTCGATCGGCCCGATTCTCGCTCGTTTTAGCGGTCAACACAGTGACTCGAACCTAGCAAAAGTCAATTTCGGCCATTTTGCTATGTCTTTTTGAACCTTGCTCGCTCATTTTTTGGCGCGAAACGCTGTCAAAGACATAGCAATTTGCTTAATTTGCCATTTTGCTAGGTCTTTTTAAAGTCCTGTCGCCTGTTTTGGCACCAAGAGAAGGCGCCCGAGACATAGCAAATTTGTGATTTCGTCAATTTGCTATGTTTTTGACGCACGATGAGAACGATCGATCGACTGGAGAAGGAGCCCGCCAGCCCCAAACGGGCGGAATTGCCTGCCCGCGCTGCTTTAAATCTCCTTCCGCACGGATTTGATCCATCCTATCCTCTTGCAAATCCCGCCCCGCGCATCTATAATGAGCCACAGGCGCGCACCGCGCAGTGGACACGCCTGTAAAGTGTGAAAACAGGCGTATTGCCCGCATTGCAAGCCCGCAAGTCCGCGGGCACGCGCATCGCAATCGCCCAAGGAGGAGACCATATGCCATTTTCAGCGTATCTGGACAGTGTGAGAGAGGATTGCCGACAGCTCGTCGAGGAGCTCGGCAAGTATTTTGACTACGTGAGCATTCTGGGCACGGACGTGCGCGCCACGCAGTACCGTTCGGACCGGAACATGTCATCGATCCGCGACGGCGAAGGCGAGTGCGGCTTCGTCATCAAGATGCACAGCGGCCGCGCGTTTTACGAGTATTCGTTCGACGACATCCGGAACGCCGGCAAAGCCGCGGACGCGGGCGCAGATCCGCAAAACAGCAAAGCCGCGTTGGCCGCGCACATCGCGAAAAGCGTGAAAGTGGCGGGGGAGTTGACCGCGCGGCAGATAGAGGCAGCGCGAGTTGACGACCGGCCCATGAAGCGAGACTTCGTGCGCGAGACCGATTTCGACGCGTACACCGACGAGGCGTTGCTGGGCGTGTGCCGCGAGATCTCCGAAAGCCTCTCGGCCAAAGACGATAAAGTGCTCAACGCCATCGGCATCCTGCAGCCCTACACCGTCTCGAAACTGTTCATCACGAAAAACCGCGAGCTGTCGCAGCATTACGGCTGGGCCAACGGGTACGCCATTGCCATCTACAGCGACGGCAAAATGGTGCATGCGCGCCACACCGAAGGCTCAGACAAACTCGCTGAAGTTATTCAAAACACTCAGGCGTCGCTGGACGGCGTGATCGAGCTGGCGCGGCATCTGTCCACCGCCAAACCCATCGAACCCGGCGTTTACGACGTGATCACCGACAGTTCGATCACCGGGCTCATTGCCCACGAAGCGTTCGGGCACGGCGTGGAAATGGACCAGTTCGTCAAAGACCGGGCGCTGGCGAAGTATTGCGTAGGACAATATGTTGCCTCCCCGATCACCAACATGCACGACGGCGCGGCGGCAACGCACTCGGTGGCCTCTTACTTCTTTGACGACGACGGCGTGCTCGCGCAGGACACGCAGATAATAAAAGACGGGGTGCTGGTGGCCGGATTGTCCGACCTGGCCTCTGCCACGCAGCTGGGCACATTGCCCACCGGCAACGGCCGCCGCGACAACTACCGCCGCAAAGCCTACTCCCGCATGACCAACACGTTTTTCACCCCGGGGACAGACACGCTGGAAGACATGATCGCCTCCGTAAAGCACGGCTACATGCTGTTCGACACCAACAACGGCATGGAAGACCCGAAAAACTGGCAGATACAGTGCACGGCCGAGTACGGGATCGAGATCGTTGACGGCAAGCTCACGGACAATTACGTTTCCCCCGTAGTGATGAGCGGTTTCGTGCCGGATCTGCTCAAATCCATCTCGATGATCTCGGGCAATTTCAAGATCGACGGCGCGGGCTACTGCGGCAAAGGATACAAAGAATGGGTGCGCGTTTCGGACGGCGGCCCGAACCTGAAAGTGAGGGTGAAGCTGGGATGAAAGCAGGCGACAACATGAAAACCAACAGCATAATAAAAGATATTCTTGACCGCGCCGAAGGGCTTTCTGCGTACCGGATCACGGAGCGTGCCACCAGGTCGTACGAACTGTTTTTCGTGCACCGGAAGCTGGAGACCGTGCGCAGCACCGATACGGTGGCTACCGATGTGACGGTGTACGTTGACCACGACGACAAACTCGGCGACTCCACGTTCCACGTCTATCCGTCAATGACCGCCGCGGACATCGAAGCCCGGACCGCCTCCGCCATCCGCCGCGCGAAGCTGGTGTTCAACGAGCCGTACGAACTCGCGCCCGCGGGGGAGATGGATGCGGAATTGCCCACAAACCTCGATCAGTACGCGCCCGAAGAACTGGGGCAATTGATCGCCGACGCGGTATTCGCGGCGGACGTTGTCCCCGGCGGTTCCATCAACGCGCTGGAGATCTTCATATACCGCGATACGCGCCACGTGGTGAACAGCCGGGGCGTTGACAAAACGCAGACCGTCCACCGCGTCATGATCGAAGCGATCCCCACATTCACGGATGAGAAGCAGTCCGTCGAGCTGTACGAAGACTACCGGTTCACGCACTTTGACGCCGCGAAACTCACCGCGGAGATCTCGGAAAAACTCAAAGAGACCGCGGACCGGGTGCGGGCGGAAAAACCCGCCGAAGGCTTCGTGACCAACATCGTGCTGCGGCCGCTGGAGATCGAAGAATTCATGTGGGAGCTGGCCGGCGACTGCAACTACCAGACCATATACAGCAAAGCCAATCTGCACACCGTGGGCGACGTGCTGCAGGCGGGGGACGGGGACAAATTGACCGTCACCATGAAAGCGGTGGTGGAAGGCAGCGAGAATTCCGCGTATTTTGACGACGACGGCACCGACATGCACGATATGGTGATCATTAAGGACGGCGTGGTCAACGGCAGCTACGGCGCCGGGCGTTTCGGTCAATACCTCGGCATCGATGACCCCACCGGCGGCCTCGGCTGCATCCGGCTGGAGCCCGGGACGTTGACCGACGCGGAGCTCGCGGCGGAACCGTACCTCGAATGTGTCTCCCTGTCCGGCATCCAGCTGGATCTGTACAACGACTATATCGGCGGCGAGATCCGGCTGGCGTACCTCCACGACGGCGCGCGGACAACGCCGATCACCGGCATCACCATGAGCGGTAAATTGTCCGATGTGCTCGCCACGCTGCGCCTCCACGAACAGACCTGCGTGTACGACGAGTACGAAGGACCGACAAGATTGTTGATGAAAAACCTCAACGTACTATAAGTTATAAGTTTTAAGTTATAAGTTTTAAGTTATAAGTGATAAGTTTTGTACCTTGCGCGCTTTTACCCTGCCGGGTTATAATCTGGCAGGGTAGTTTTTTAGGCATTATTATTGACCGGGCGGGGGAGGCAATGACAGTCGGATGGATATCGGCAGCCGGATAGCGGAGCTGAGAAAGCGGGCCGGATTGACCCAGGAACAGCTGGCGGGGAAGCTGTTTGTTTCCCGCGAGCTGGTCTCAAAATGGGAGCAGGGCACCCGTTTGCCGGATTATGACGAGGCGGGGAAGCTCGCCGGCGCGCTGGGCGTCGAGGCTGCCGAGATCGTTGACGAAGAAGACTATATCCTGCAGGAATTGACCGAATGTATTCCGGCTGGCGCGGAAGCAAAAAGTCTGGATATCGTACACCTGCTGAACGAGTTTCTTCCGAAGCAGCGGCCAACTGCCAGAAAAATGTTCATTCGACGTTATCATTTTCACGAAACGACCGGTGAGATCAGCCGAATGTTCGGCACCAGCGAGGCGTACGTCCGCACCGCGCTGTACCGGACGCGCCGCCGGCTGAAGCGCTTCCTGGAGGGCACAAAAAATGAATAACCGAGAGCTGTATAACGCGTTTGCGGAAATAGATGCTGCGCTTATAAGTGACTCTTCACCTGATTCCGGGCGAAAAGACCGGGGAGGGTCAGATAAAAAAGGAAGAATTATATTTCCTGTATTGATCAGTGCCGTGCTGCTGGCAGCGGGCATTGCCGCCGGCATTATTTTGTCGAATTATACACGTAGCCGGTCCAATGCGCTTTCGGAACCTGACGAGCATATTGTCAGTTATCCGGCGGCAACGCAGCTCTCCACTGCCGAACCGTCTGCCACGCCGCTTGCATCAGCGACGCCGGGAGATATTGACGGTGAAGACCTCCCGGATGTTGTCATCGAAGGGGAGTCAACGGGCAACATAAACGCTATATTGTATGACTTCGCCCGCGTCGAATACTTTGGTGACACTGAGGACATAGCAAAAGTTGACGAAGGCAAACTGTTTGAACTGATCGACGCCGGATTCGTAGGATTTCTGTCGAAACGGGGAGATACGTTTGTGGATTGTGTGCCGGATACGGAACACGAACGCATGCTGTTCGAATACCGCGGCGTGCTGTACCTGTGTTGTCCGGTGCGTTATACCTACACTTCTTCGAAATCCGGCAGTTCGCACTCGCTGATCGAGCGGGTATTTGTGCGGTATGATCTGGTCCTGCCCGACGGCAGCGCTCCAACGTCCGAACGCGATCCGTTCAAGGAGCAAGAAGGCGCAAAACTTGCCATCACCGACCCGACGGAAGAACAGATGCAGATCATTTCGGTCTATCAGCAGCTATATCCCGAGTATAAGGACCGCCAGCCGCTCCTGGGCGATACGGATCCGATCCGCGGGGAAGTGTTTTTTGTGCCCCCGGAATGGTATAACAAGGGCTATCCCGCGATCCTGGGCAGGCATTTTTTTGAGCAGATCGGCGAGTACCGGTTATGCGCGTATCTTCAGAACGAAGAATTCCGGTTTGGCGTTTTCGACAATGATTTTGTACTGCGCTCAGAGGTCGTTTCGGGCAATAATATAGAAGGCTCGATCGCAAACTGGCCTTGCTGCGTGTTCGAAAAAGGCGGCAATTACTATATCGCGGTGGAATTCTATTCCGCCCGCCAGGGGATCTATTCGTCGTCAACGGTCATATACGCGTTGCCCTCGCTCACGGTGGTCTGGCGGGATTCGGAACTGTTCGAAAACGACCCCGGGAGCGAGTTCGACCAATACCGGTTCGCGGTCAACGGAACCGACTTCGATATCTACGAATATGAATACCACAACGGCTGGATGGAACCGCGTTTCAAGGAGCGGATCCCGATACCGTCGGTGATATAGAGTTAGACGCTCAGCTTAACGCTTACTTGACGCTCAGCGCCTGTCGAATTTTGCCATGCCTCCCGCCGGCACCGCGATCTTCTGGATCGTGCCCGACAGCTCGCCGGCCGCCAGTTTCGCCCCGCTCCAGTCGAACACGGTGTATGCCGTTCCGGGTTTGCCGCTGGCCACGATATAGTTTTTGAACGTATTGTTCCAGACATCCTCTTCGCCGGCGGTCAGTTCGACCTCGGACGTGCTGTACAGGACAGTGATCTTTTTGCCGCCCTTTTCCGCGGACATGAGCGAGTAATTCGCACCCGGATCCTGCGCCCGGAACTTGCCGTCCAGCAGGATGTCCCGGTTATCGGACCAGTAATCCACGAACCGCTTGACCGCGGCCTTCTGCTCCGCCGGCACCTTGGTGAGCAGCACTGAGATCTGGGGCACCGAGAACATGATGTTGAGCATCTGGCGCATGCAGTTGACCGGTGTTTCCTGTTTGCCCCAGAGGAGCATGTCGGAGTGGATGGCGGTGGCGCCGTTGACGATGCGCAGCGAGCCGATGCCGATACGGTTGGTCACCGAATCCGCGGCGCAGTCGGCAACGCGCAGCATATTGCAATGGTTCACGATCTCCGGCCCCACGTACACCTGCCGGAATTCGAACAGGAAGTCCGGGTCCCTTGCCGTCATCTTCTCGTATATCTCATCCATCAGCGTCCGGACCGCGTCAAACAGGCGCTCGTGATCCATTTCGTCGTTTTTTGGCGGGATATCGATGGTCGTGCCCCAGGCGTCAACGAAATCCAGCTTCAGCCCGTCGAACCCGTAGGTGTCAACGAACTTTTCATACGTCCCCGCAATATAATCGCGCAGTTCCTTGTACCGGACGTCGTACACGCCCGCCCGCATCCAGTCGATGTCGAAGGCCATCTTGTCCTTGAACCGTTTGTAGTCTTCCGTCGCGAAGCCCGCGAAGGGCACCGGGAACCACACCATCAGCTTCATGCCGAAACTGTGCACATCGTCCACGAACTTCTTGAAATCCGGGAATTTGTCCGGCGCCACGTGCCAGTCGCCGCACTTGTAGTAGTCGCCGGTGTTTTCGCCTTCGAATTGCCACCCGTCGTCGAGGATCACGGTCTTGAACCCCATTTCCGCCGCGACTTTCAGCTCCTCCGTGAGCAGCTGCTGTTCCGGCTCCTGGTGGAAATTATACCAGCTCGAATACAGCGGCACCCGCGCGGCCTCGGGGATCGGGATCAATTTTTTCAGGAACCCCCGCATCCAGTCACAGGCTTCCGCCACGGCGTCGTAGTATTCCAGCGGCCGCCGGTCGATCCGCAGCAGTATCTCGTGGTCCTCCTGCTGGAAGAGGCCGTCGTCAACGATCTCTATCTTAAACAGCAGCTCATCCCGCTGATTCAGATCGTCAACGCTCGCACTTATCTTTGTCCGCTTTACCGAGTCCGACAGCGCGGCGTTGACAACATTCCGCCCCTCGTAGTCGTAAATACACATCACCGGCGCACCCGCCTCATAGACCGACTCCTGCGTGTTCGGGAACCACCACTGCCTTATCGAGTGGTCGCGGCCTCCCATCGGATACCACGTGCCGGCCGCGTTTTTCAGCGGTTCGACCCAGGAATAATTTCCGACGCCCGGTATTCTGTACAGCTCGATGCCGCCTTCCTGCGAAAGCATCTCCAATTCCGTATTGTCGCCAAGATTCTTGATCATAGCCGGTTCCTTTCCGCGCATTTCGCAGCTGAAGCTGCCGCGCATGTGATTCGTCGTCAATATTATAACAGCCGGCAGGGGAGAAAAGCAAGGCGGAGCCCGCTGGCGGGGCTCCGCTAACCTGAGGGCAGTATCCTAATTTTCCATTTTTTGAAATTCGGGATACTGCCCTGGGCATTTGCAGTATCCTGATTTGCTGTCTTTTTATATTCAGGATACCGCCCGGAGAATTTGCAGTATCCTGATTTTTAAATTATGAAATTCGGGATACCACTCATGGCGCCGGCGGTACTCTTGCATGGAAATACGACACCCGTCGTTGCAGCTCCACTTTAAAACACGGGCTAAACGTGGTATAATACCCGCATAAAGGAGCCATTGCCCAAACATGAATAATAACAATAGATCACGCAGACCATTTCACATCATACTTGCCGCCGTCCTCGCACTCGTGATGACGGTCGCGGTGTACGGCTGTGACAGAAAAAGCGGCCACAGCGAAAACGGCAGCAGCGGCCACGGCGACGAAACCCAGGCTCCCGCGGAAGCCACGGAGCTCCCGCTCGAGACCGCCGAACCGCACGAGGTGGAGGAGAATGCCATGGGATTTACAGTTGACGAAAACGGGACGGTGCTGTTAGCCGGCAAGCCGTTTTACGGCTTCGGCGTTAACGTATTTACGCTTGTGACCCGGGAAGTCGAGAGCGGCACCTCCGACTACAAGCGGCAGTTGGACTTTCTGAAGGAGCAGGGAATACCCTTCATCCGGATCAATTTCGGCGGGTATTGGCCCTCTTACTACGAGGCCTTCGACGCGGATCCGGAGGCGGTGCTGGGAACGCTGAGGAAGATCGTTGACTACGCGGAAGAAGTGCACGTGGGGCTGGTTTGCTCACTGCTGTGGCACGACGCGTCGCTCCCCACCCACGTGGGCGAGAAGCGGTCCGCCATGGGCGACCCGGACAGCAAGACGGTGAAATATGCGAAAGAATATGTGACCACAGTGGTGCGTGAGTTCGTTGACAGCCCCGCCATCTGGGCCTGGGAGATCGGGAACGAGTACAACCTGGACGCGGACCTGTGCGATCCCGAGTGCAAGATCTGGCTTCCCGACGGTTTCGGGCTGGCGGACAACGCCGACGGCTTTGATTACTATACCTCCGACGAGATGCGGACCTTCATGGTTGAGGTCGCGAAGGCAATACGCGCCGTTGACCCCGACCGCATGATCTCCAGCGGCAACAGCGAACTGCGCCTGTGCTCGAAGGCAATGCACGACGCCAGCCTCAAAAAGAACACGAATACCCACATCTGGACCGTCGCGTGGGACATGGACTCGGACGACGACTTCCTTTATATGAACCTGCTCATGGCGCCCAACCCGATCGACTGTGTCAGCTTCCATCTGCAGTTGTGCTCTCAGAACGCCGACGGCGAACCGGTCTACACGACATCGCTCCCGCGGTTCGGCAGGGACGTGTTGCCCATACAGTATTTCCGCATCTACGCGAATACCGCGAAGCAGCTCAAAAAAGCGGTGTTTTTCGGCGAATTCGGCGATTATCTGCAGCTGGAGAACGACGAACGCACTCCGGAGGAATTCCGAAAGCTGCTGTCGTGGATCCGGGACGCGGGCATCCAGATCGCCTGCTCATGGCAATTTACGGGAAATAAGCTGTATGTGACGGACAACGGCATTGACGGTGAAAAACTCGACCTCATCGGGACCGCCAACGGTCAATTGGCCGCCGAAGGGAAGCAGGACACAGAGGCTTACTGGGGCCGGTATTGACGCCGGAAGATCCATAAATATCAAAAACAGTACCATAACCGCATCAAACCGGGCTGATTTCAACAAAAAAATGTTGAAATCAGCTTCGCTATACCTTATAATAAAATGGGGAGAAGCAATTTGCCGGCTCCTCAACAATGAAAGGAGAAACTGGAATGAAAAGACGTTTTATTTCTGTTTTGCTGACGCTCACGATGTTGTTCTCCGTCGTAATGCCGGCGTCCGTTCACGTGATCGCCGAGGAGGCAGAGAGCGCGACCGAGCTTGTTTTATGGGACTTCGAGGATAACGCCGACGACTGGACCTTTGTCGACGCAGACGGTGACGGATATAACTGGATGTATCACTCGAATGAAGGCCTTGATAGCGGTCGCCTCACAGCTTATAACGGCGACGGTTTGATATACTCGCAATCCTACGACAACGACACTGCCAGTGCGCTGAACCCGGATAACTGGGCCGTATCTCCCGCGTTTTCTCTCAAAAATACCTCCGACGCAACGCTTTCCCTCTGGGCTGTAGGACAGGATGCCAACTATGCTTTAGAGGTGTTTGCGCTTTACGCGGGTGTTTCGCCCGAGCCCAGCGCAATGACTAAAGTCGGCGGAGATTTCACCGCGAGCGGCGAATATCTGAACTACACGGCTGACCTGTCGGACTTTGTTGGCGCAGACACGGTGTACATCGCGATCCGCCACTACAACGTTACGGATATGTTCTACCTGAACATTGACTATGTCCAGATAATGGCAACCGTACTTCCTGACAGCTGCGCTCCCGGAGCACACGTTTTGACGGAGCATCCGGAAACCTACGAGGCCACCTGCACAGAGGGCGTTCATTGCACATATTACCAGTGCGATGTCTGCGGAAGAATATTCCTCGACGAGGAAGGTACTGAAGAAGTATACCTTAGAGATATAACAACGGAACCCGCACTCGGGCATGACTGGGCAACATGCGTTTCAAACAACGACGGCACTCACACCCATTTCTGCTCCCGCTGCAACGCTACGCTGGATGAGGACTGTGAGTTTGAAACGGTTGTCAGCAACGGCGTAAAGAAGGAGTTCTGTCCCAAATGCGGCTATGCGGTCTACTCCGAGATTTCAGGCGATACATTATTGATCGGCTGGGGCTTTGAGGAAGCACCGAGCGACTGGAGTATTTATGACGCGGATGGCGACGGGAATAACTGGGGTTGGCTCGAAACGTCCGAAGCCTACGAAGGAACACATGTAATCTCTTCCGATTCTTACTACTACGGCGCGCTCGACCCCGATAACTGGGTAATATCTCCCGCGTTCTCTCTGAAAGGATGCAGCGAGGCCAAATTATCCCTGTGGGCGTCCGGCTATACTTCCAGTTGGTATGATGAGAACTTTGCTCTTTATGCCTCAACGTCAATCGACAGTATTGACGATTTTGTTAAGATATCTGACGATATCACAACGGAGTACGGTTTTGTAAATTACACGGCCGACCTTTCGGCTTTTGACGGAGAACCGGAAGTTTATATCGCTGTCCGCCATTACAACTCACCGGACATCTACAGCCTTTTGGTCGACCTTGTCGAGATCTACTACACTTCCGCCGATGTTTGCGAAGAGCATGATCTGACGTACGTTCCCGCCAAAGATCCGACTGCGACCGAAGACGGCAACATCGCCTACTACTACTGCGAAGAGTGCGGCAGATACTACCTCGACGCGGAAGCAACGCAACCGGTCCTCTATGAAGACGTGATCATTCCCGCGCTCGGCTACAATGTGCCGCAATTTACGAGCCACAGAGTTGTCCTCACCGGCGAAGTCGGCGTTCAGTTTAAGGTCACGCTGCCCGAGGGCTTTGACGCGACCGATAGCTCGGTAAGCTTTGCTGTCAGCGACGGCAGAACGAGCACGATGGCTATTGCGGACGCGACGCCGGTCGAAGGCGAAAACGCTTACTGGTTCACCTGCTTCATCAACGCGCTCGAGCTCGCCGACACGATCAAAGCCACGTACAGTTACGGCACGGACGGCGAGGTCATCGACACGTATTCCGCGATGGATTACATTACCGCCATCGAGGAGACTTATGACGAGTGGTCGGCGCTGTTCGGCCTTGTGCGCGACCTTCAGAATTACGGCCACTACCTGCAGCTGTCAGGCTGGACCGACGGAAAGACCCACGAGGATATCCCCGGTTTAGATGGCGCTGAAGTTACAGACGCGGAACTTCAGTATACGCGTGACTTCCTCGCGATCTACGGTTTTGAAGTCGTGAAGGAAATTGAAGGCACCGGCGTCGAAGACGTCAAGTTCGCGCTGACGCTGAACTCGCAGAGCGTGATCAACATCTTTGTAAAGCTTGCGGAAGGCGAAGAAATCTTAAGCGTCGAAGGCTGCACGCCGAAGGGCACTCAGATAATCGGCGGCGACACGTACTACAAGTTCAACACCGAAGAGATCGGCATCACTGAAATGTACGATAACCACATGATCATAATCCAGACAAACGCGGGAGCCGCGATGATCACCGCAAACGCCATGACGTACATTGACATAGTCGTAAAGGAAGGATCGACCTTCCCGATCGAAAAGCAGTACGCGATGACGGCGTATTTCCTGTACATTGATACCGTGAATGCCATTGTGAAGAACTCGTTATTATAAGTAAAGGAGCACGACCATGGAAGAATATGAATCTGTAATAATCGAGTTGGTCTTATTCGACTCCGGCGACGTGATCACCGCCAGTGGCGGCGAAGGCGATATTCCGCTTGATCCCGCTGTCAGGGTTGGCTCTGAGGACGAATAATAATTTGTGCGGCAAGTTCCGCTTATGCGTGTTGCTGTTATGAGAAAAGCGTGGGGAAGAAGAGCTTTGATTTTGCTTTTGTGTCTCGCTGTGCCGGTTTTGGCCATGTCCGCGTGTACTTCGCGCGGCGGGCAACCCGGTGAGACCGGGCAGGCTACCTTCCCCACGCCCGAAAACGGCGGCAACGCTTCCAAAAAAACTGTTCCTCCCGAAAAACCGCAACCAGCAGACCCTACACCTATCCCTGCCCAAAAGGTAACGCCGGGTCAATCCGGCACTTCGAGCCCTTCAGAGGAGGAAACGCCGGGTCAATCCGGCATTTCGAGCCCTCCAGAGACTAAAATCGTTTCGGAAACGGACGCTCCGTCTGCGGCCGTTGCGGCCACGGACAGCAATACTCCCGAAACGGACCCTACTCCCGCGCCTTCTGATAAGACGCCCGGTCCGGCAACAGCTTCTCCCGTCCCGGTTCAACCCACAAAAGGCCCTGAAAGCAGCGGTACTCCCGGGCCTTCGGGCAACACCGATACGGTAAAGATCACTTCAACGCCCACGGAGACTGACCTGAAGCAGAGTTCTGCGCCGGATCCCACACCCACACCTGCGAGCGGCATCGTGATCGACGAAAACGGGAATATTATTCTCCCCGAGATACCGGTACCTTGACCGGCTGACAAGCATTAGAATAATCGGCATAATTAAACAGCTGCAGCCGCACTGCTTTGTGCGGCTGCAACTGTTTATTATTTATTTAAACGATGGAAGTGCGGACTTCATTCTAAGACCATTCTTTGATCAGTTTGCGATTCAATTCATTCTGCAGACTTGTCAATGCCTTCACCAGATCCGCGCGCCCGTCAGCCGCACGGACAACAACACTCATAAAATCATTGATGTTGAGCACAGATGAACTGACCGGTACGCGCGAAACCACAGCAGACGGCATTGCGTTGTCCGGGTATGAAACGAAAGCGTCCATATTTTTGTACGTCCATTCATTCCCGGTACGCCAGAAGTCCTCCGCCGCCAGAGACTTGAGCGACGGAACCGCCTTAAATGACTGACTGTAAAAGGCGCGCTGCCCCTCGGGAGTCAGGAAAAACAACGCAAACGCCGCGGCAGCATTAGGATTAGAAGTTCGATTATAAACGGATATTCCGCTTGTTTCGGTATATACATTATGCGTCGTGAATGCCGGAAACGGACATATATCCCAATCGATGCCGAGGCTGTCATATATCTGGCCATACGCTTTAACAACAGAAAGCGAATTGACCGGTATAAATGCCACATTCGGAAGGAGGGAAGAGAGTGCGTCGTTGAAACTGTATTTTCCTCCTTCAGCGTAATTGACCTGCTGCCAGCCGGCCGGATACAGCCACCCTTCTTGGATCGCGCTGACAAGCTCGCGTATTCCGGTCAGTACATCTTCATTGATGAAATCTATCTGGTGATTATTATTATCGATCCACTTTCCGCCGAATCCGTCTAAAAACAGCTGCCATGTCGATTCATTCAGAAGCCACATATCAACACCGCACTGCTGAATTTTCCCGTCCCGGTCGAAAGTTGTCAGTTGTCTGCAAATCTGTTTAAAATCTTCCCAGGGGCATGCCGTTGAATTGTCCCATTCGATCCCCGCGGCGGCAAGCATGTCTTTGTTATATACCATTACCATCTCTTGAGCAAAAACAGGCACCATATACAAACGGCCGTCACTTTTGCCCGCTTCCAGCGCACCGGGATAAACGTTATCGAGGTCAATATTCAGATAATTGATATAGCTGTCCAGCGGCATCAGCGCGTCCACCTTGTTGTGGTACGTGTAAACACCGTTTGGATCGCACCAGAAAACGTCGCCTATATCTCCGGCCGCGATCCGCGAGCTGATCAGAGCGCTTGAAACATTTTCACATGACACTTTTACATTCGGATATTTCTTTTTAAATGCGTCAACAACGGCTTTGACCGCACCCGGCATTTCATCGACCATTCCCATGTCGCAGTACGAAAACGAAATATTCCCGCTTATGTCGAGATCATCGGGCAGATTCCGGTCAACGACCGCAGTCGGATGCGGCTCTTCCGTAGCACTCTCTGTCGGCTGCGGCTCTTCCGTAGCACTCTCTGTCGACAACGGTTCTTCCGTCTGTTCCGCTTCCGGTACGTCTGTTATTTCCGCTGTGGGCTCCCCAGATTCTTTAGGCCCGATACTACATCCCGCCGCAATAAATGTAATTATTATCGCGACTGTCAACGCGAGCACTTTAATAAACATTGAATTACGCTTTTGCAATTTCATTTTTAGTATCACTCCGAACCGTTTTCCTTATAATTGAGCGGCTGGACCCGCGGCTTTTTCTGCTTACGCGTAGATTATAGTTGATTTGCTTTTGGTAGTCAATCCATATGCCGCATTTTGGCACTTCGGAGAGTTCTTCCTTGACGAGAATTCTTTGAATTTCTGACTATATTTGCAGTTAGTATAATATAGGGGTCATATGTCACATCGACATATGACCCACTAATGTTTTCCCGCCACACTCCAAGTAGAACAGCAAACTGGATGTAGATTTATTAATCACTTCACAGTATATGTTCTAATTAACGATCCCTGCATCGTCTTCGGCCACTTCGCGCTTTAAAAAACGTTTGTGATAAAAATACACCGGGATACACATAATGAA
>JAEEGL016788708.1_pt1 | contig 20599 bp, 23 predicted proteins | sample 9134231 | NCBI WGS metagenome assembly JAEEGL01 (sample SAMN16246548, study PRJNA631951) | gut metagenome | biome: gut microbiome; feature: rumen; material: fiber-attached | host: Bos | place: Iran: Karaj | collected 2018-10
AACACTTGGATTAGTTGATGCTATTGCAACCTTACTTCTAACACCAGCTTCTCTTGCTACACCTCTAAGTTCTAATGTACCATCTGCAAATTCTGGTATTTCATGTTCAAATAATCTTTTTACAAATCCATAGTTCTTTCTAGATACTAAAATTAGTGGTCCTTTAGGAGTAGATTCTATTTTAGTAATATATACTTTAACACTATCTCCCATTGTAAGTTTCTCTCCAGGTATAAGTTCATTCTTTGATAAAATTCCTCTTGCTTTTCCTAGGTCAACATAATAGTTTTTAGCATCTTCCATAGCAAGGAATCCAACCATTAACTCATCTTCCTTATCTTCAAATTCACTCATTATTTTTTCACGTTCTGCTTCACGTATTTTTTGTAAAACAACCTGTTTAGCAACACTAATTGCTACTCTTCCAAAATCATGAGGAGTTACTTCTTCTAGAATTTCATCTCCAATTTTATAATCCTTGTTAATTTCATGAGCATCACTAATAGTCATTTCGTTTAAATAATCATGTTTAACTTTAACTTCTCCAGTTTCTGGATCAATTTCATCATCATCTTCATTGTAATCATCAACTATAGTAGTTACTCTAAATACTTTAATATCTCCAGTATTTCTATCAATTAATACTCTTGAAGTGTAATCTGCTTTTGCATTTTTTCTATATGCTGTTTGTAAAGCTGTTTGCATAGCTTCAATTACTGTATCCTCATCAATTCCTTTTTCTTTAACAATGTATTCTAAAGCAGCTTTAAATTCTTTTCCATTAACTTCTTTAGTTTCTTCAACTTTCTTCTTAGTTCTCATTTCCTACTCCCTTACTTCCAACATCTAAGACATAGTCTTCAATTTCTAAATCTAAGCTATCAATAATAGGATCAACAATATGTGTTGCTTTTACACATAAGTCAATATCAACACCATTTTCACTATCAATAGTTACAAATAATGTTTTTTGTCCATCTTCAGTTCCAAAATGAACACCTACTAATTTTATATTCTCTTTTTCTAATGGTTCTTTTATTGCTTCAATAATTTTATTCTCCATTTTTCCTCCTATAATTAAAGAGTGGGATTTGCCCACTCTTCTCTGTCACAGGTATTATAACACATTAATAAATAATATACAACACAATATTATATTATTTTATCATAATATTTCATTAATCCTGTTTTATTTTTTAAAAATTCAGGAGTTTGAGCAAATATATAGTCAGTAAACACATTCGCATCTACTAAATAAACTTTGTCTTTATTATCTACTGTAAAACTCCATTCTATTTGTTTAATTTCTTCTAATTCATAACTAACTTGTTTACACATCTTAACTATTTTATCAAAACAAGGTATATTAAATCCGTTTAAATCTTTATAATTATGCCCTTCTGAATCCTTAAGATTCCCAATAATTATTCCCTTATTAATATCTATGTAGCCGCTTATTATTTTATTATCTTTTTTAAATTTAATACTTGAAGTAATGATATTGCATTTATTAATAAATACACTAACTACATTAATAACAACTATATCATTCAATTCTTTTAAATCTTCATGAATATTTATTTTTCTTTCTACTAAAGTTAATTTTTTATCTTTTAATTCTTTATTTAAATAAGCAGCACTTCTATATTTACTAGTATTAAATTCTTTATATGATTTAATAAAACTACTATTAATACTTCTTGATACTAGATCTTTATATGGATAAATTTTATCTTCAAAATCTTTATAACTATGTTCATTTAAATTAACAAGATTTTTATTAACATATTCTTTAAATCTCAATACAAATAATTTTTTATCAGTTATAACATTTATAATAGCTTGATCTACTAACTTTTTATTAACTTTTTTATATTTTCTTTTAGTCATATAAGAATTTCTTGAAGTTGAATCCAATTTATAAAATTCAAATAATCTATATTCTTCAAAAGTTGCTCCATATCTTACATAACACCATAAAACATCAAGAAAAATTACAAAAGATAAATATCCTGTTTTCTTATGTACATATCTTACTGTTTTAAATAACCCTTTTTTAAACCTATTAAAATCATCCATACTACTCCACCCAACTACTTATATTATATAACTAACTTAGTAACTCATCAACACTAACTATATTATAACCCATTGATTTAATATATTTAATTGTTGATAATAATTCATTATAATTAGTTTTATTCTCTTTTATAAATATTATTATTCCATTTTCTAATATTTTTTTTGTATTAAAAAGTAAGTCCTTTTCTATATAATTAGTTAATAATATACTATTAATTCTATGCTTTTTGCAATACTTTATTATTTCAAAACTGCTATTTTTAACACAATAGAAACTGTTAACTTTCTTTTTAAATTCTTTAATATTATCCTTATTTGTTTTAAATAATACATTCTTACTTATTTTACTATTAATATCTACTAAATAGTTTAATTCTACTTTTTCACTATTACTAATAGTTTCTAAATAGTTATAATATTCCATATTATTAATATCAATTACTAAACTTACTTTCTTTTCATATTTATTGCCACTAATAATATATTTATCCAAATTATCTTCTTTATTAATTAAGCACTTATTCTTTTTATACTCGATTAGCGATTTTTTAAAGCCAATTCCCTTCATATTAGAATAACTATTTAAAACATCTACACTTATTCCAGAATATCCAAGTATTATTCCATCATTATTTATAGATCCTTCTATACACTTTTCATCTTTATTACTAGCATATTTATAAATAGATACTAAAAGTGTATTATTATAATCCGATAGATTCTTTACCCTAATTGAGTAATAAATAGTAAATAAAGCAAGTAATAATATTAATATATATTTATTCATAATAAATTGTATGAAAAAAGATATAAATTAGTCTAATTTATATCTTTTCTTTAATTCCATAAAGTCATTTTCTACTATTGGATTAATATATTTACCACTTACAAATTCTTCCACACTAAATCCTATTTCATTAATCATTTGTTCAAGTGATAACTCATTTCTTAATGTAATTAGATTATTAAGCCTACTCATAAATTCTTTATTATCTTTACTTTTAATATAATTTAAGTGTAGAGAAAAATAATAACCTAATCCATAAAGAATACTATCTCTTAAATCAACTGGATTGTTTTGATCATCTAATACTGTTCCATCTTCTTTCAAATTTACACGTCCTTTAGATAATATTTGATTTATAGATAACATATATTTGTATAGCTCATTCATTCTATAATTCTTTAATACTTTTGATCCACCTCTATCTATATAATTATCATTTAAATAGTCACAAAAACCTAATTCAAATGTAGTTGAAGGAACTTCATCTAAGCAGTCTCCAAATAACAATATTGGTTTCATTTGCGGTATTGTTAACATATGAGCATCTATCGCATGACCTAATTCATGAACAATAATGCTTGCATTTATAGTATCATATCTGTCATATATAGAAAAAACATAACCTGATTCTACACATTGTAGAGCAAAAAACATACCGCCATATTCATCATCAAAGAATGTATCCGTGTGTATTCTATTTTCTTCAAAATACCTATTAGCTATCTTATAAACATTATTACCAAAAGTACTATAATACCCTAAAATAATATCTTTAAATTCTTTTTCACTATATACTCTAACCACATCCCAAAATGGTGTTGAAAAGAACTCTATATTTTGCATATGAGTAACAAAATTATAAGATATATCATTTATATCATTACCTGATGAATTTAAATAGTTAATAAACTTGGCAAATGTTTTTTCGTTTCTTCTTTCTATTATTTTTTTAATATTTGGTATTTCTGTAGTTTCTTCAATTCTTAATCCATAATTTAGAGCGAATAGATTATTTAGAAGATGAAACGAATCATAATCGTGACTTATAATATTTTTGTTGGTTATACTGTGCAAGGTACAGAGTGTTTGCCATAATTCATTTACTAATCTATCTTTGTCTACTCTCATAATGTAGTCCCCCAAAACTGTTACTTATTTTTTTTAATCACCTTTAACCCACCCATATATGGTTGTAATACCTTTGGTATTTTAATACTTCCATCTTCTTGATAATTATTCTCTATTAATGCTATTAATCCACGAGGAGAAGCTACAACTGTATTATTTAATGTATGTAAATAATGTGTTCCATTCTCATCTTTAGTACGAATAGCTAGTCTTCTTGCTTGAGCATCACCCAAATTACTACAAGAAGCTACTTCAAAGTATTTTTCTTGTCTTGGTGACCAAGCTTCTATATCACATGATTTAACTTTTAAATCTGCAAGATCTCCAGAACAACATTCAAGTTGTCTAACTGGAATATCCATATTTCTAAATATTTCTACTGTATATTTCCACATTTTATTATAAAAATCCATTGATTCTTCTGGTTCACAGATAACAATCATTTCTTGTTTTTCAAATTGATGTACTCTATAAAGTCCTCTTTCTTCAAGTCCATGACTTCCACCTTCTTTTCTAAAGCATGGTGAATAAGATGTCATATTTATAGGAAGATCTTCCTTATTAATAATCTGATCTTTAAATTTACCAATCATTGAATGCTCTGATGTACCTATTAAATATAAATCTTCATTTTCTATTTTATACATCATTGCTTCCATTTCAGGAAATGACATAACACCAGTTACAACATCAGCATGAATCATAAATGGAGGAATTGCATATGTAAATCCTTTAGAAATCATATAATCTCTACCATAAGCTATCATTGCTTCATGAAGTCTAGCAATATCTCCCATTAAATAATAAAATCCTTCTCCTGAAGTACGACCAGCAGATGCTTTATCTAACCCATTAACTGCTTCAATTATATCAGCATGATATGGTATTTCATATTCAGGAACAATAGGATCTCCAAATCTTTCAACTTCAACATTTTGTGTATCATCTTTTCCAATTGGGACACTATCATCTATAATATTTGGAATAACCATCATTATTTCTTTAATTTTAACTTGAAGTTCTTCTTCATCTTTTTCTAAAGATTCTATTTCTTTTTGAATATTACTTATTTCTTCTTTTACTTTATTAGCTTCATCTATTTTTTTATCTCTCATTAATTGACCGATGGAACTCGATAGACTATTCTTCTTTCCTCTTAGATTATCACCATTTGCTTTAGCATCTCTATATTTCTTATCTAATTCATATACTTCATCTACTAAAGCTAATTTTTCATCTTGAAACTTTTTCTTAATGTTTTCTTTAACGATATCTTTATTTTCTCTAATAAGATTAATATCTATCATAATTTCACCTCTCTAGGGTATTATATCATAATTAAAAACAAAAAATAAAGATTAAACAAAAAAAGTTCTTAGAAAAATCTAAGAACCTACACTATTGTAGTGTTTAAGACCTATTTTAAATGACCATAAGCATGGTATTAAAAACACAAATACCAATAATGGGGATAATAAATATAGTATGTTGTTGCTTCTATCTAAAAAATATAATAAAGGATAATAATTAACAAAAGCATAAGGAATTATAAATGTAAAAAAGAATACTACTCCTTTTCTATAAATAGAAATTGGATACTGTGCTAAAAACTTACCTCCATCTGTAAACAAATTCTTTACTTCTAAACCTTGAATAGTAACAAAGCAGTAAGATGCAGTTAAAATAAATAATCCAAAGAATACTAATACTGATGCTAGTAACATAAGTACTAATACTATTACTTTACTTATATTCCATTCTATATTTATATTTATTAATGCTATTATCATAACTATTAAAGATTGTATAAGTCTAAATATTTTAACAAAATCGACTTTAGAACATAATACTTGAAATATTATTCCTTGAGGTCTAAGTAAAAATCTATCTAAAGATCCATCTATTATTAAATCTTCAAACCTATCTATTCCTCTAAAGAAAGTTTCATTAAATGCAAAACCAAATTGAATAATTGAAAAACATAATAATACTTCATAAACATTAAAACCTTTAATATTACTAAATTTATCAAATAAAGCAATAATCATAAAATAGAAGGTAAAAAATACAAATAATTGACTAATACCATTCATTATAAATGAAGTTTTATACTCTAGATCTTTTTTAATATTTAATTTAATACTTTCAATAAATAACTTAGCCACCTTGAATCACTGCCTTTCTAAGAGCAAGTTTAGTTACTAAGTAACCTATTATAATAGATATAATAATCCAAATAGCACTTCCTAATAATAATTCTTTTCCTTCAATAATACTTATATTTCCAGAATAAACTCTATATGGAAAATCAGCTATATATCTAAATGGAAGGTAATTTGAAACACTTATCATCCACTTTGGAAAAAAAACAAGTGGTATTACTCCTCCCATAAAAACTTCACAAATAGTACTATATGTATTAATTAAACCTTTTGATTCTAAAGTGAACATTGTAATAATATGAATTAATAAAGATAAAGATGTTACTAGCAAGCAGGATGCGATCATTGATATTACAAATAATATAAAGTTACTAAAACCTAATGGTAATGATAATTTATATGGATATGGTAAAAATAAACTAATTACAATAATTGCTGGACATTTTAGAAAAATAGCAGAAACTCTTTGAGCTAACATTTTAAAATAAAATTTAAAATAAAAGTTTTGTGGTCTAATTAACTCATAAGCTAAATTGCCATTACTAATCATATTTAATAATTCTTGATCCTTTAAATATGGAAAAGTAACTGCATAAAAAGCCTGTTGTAACCACAAATAAGAAACTAAACTACTAAAATCTATTGGATAACTACTAGCACTATTAGATTCATAAAGCGCTAAATAAAACATTATATATACAAATCCAAAAAACAATTGAGTTAATATTCCAGCAATAGCTGCACTTCTATATTGTAAATTAGTTATTAATCTTATTTTAAAATAATTCAAATATGCTTTCATATCTCATAATCTTCATATAACTTTAATATTATTTCATCAATTTTCTCTGATTCAATATCAACATCAGTTACTTGATATTCTTGTGATATATAATTTAGAAATTTAGATATACTTATTATATTAGAATCAATTATAAAATTATAACCATCATCAATCTTCTTTTTACTAATTATTCCCTTTAACTTAGATGTATCAATTGTTTGTTTAGTATTAACTACTATGTTTTTATAACTTCCATATTTTGTTTTTAGTGTATTAAGTGAGCCATCGTATAATATTTGACCTTTGCCAATTAATATAATTCTCTTAGCAAGTGCCTCAATATCTGACATGTCATGTGTAGTTAAAATAACTGTAACATTTCTTTCCTTATTAATTTTTAAGATAAAGTCTCTAACAATTTTTTTACTAGCAGCATCAAGACCAATTGTCGGTTCATCTAAAAATAGTATACTTGGTTTGTGCATTAATGAGGCCGCTATTTCACACCTCATACGTTGCCCTAAACTAAGACTCCTAACTGGTTTTTTCATAACCTCAGTTATCTCAAGTAAATTTGTTAACTCCTCTTTAGTCTTTTTAAATTCGACATCATTTAACTTATAAATATCTTTTAATAAGTCAAATGTATCCTCAGCAGGTATATCCCAAGCAAGTTGACTTCTTTGTCCGAAAACAACACCTATTTTAGAAACATATTTTTCCCTATCATCAAATGGATTTAATCCATTTACTTTTATGTTTCCAGCGGTTGGTAATAATATTCCACTAAGCATCTTTATTGTAGTACTTTTTCCAGCACCATTTGGACCAATATAACCAACAATTTCACCTTTTTCGATTTTAAAAGAAATATCTCTAACAGCATCTACTATTACATAATCCCTTTTAAAAAATGCTTTTAAAGCAGACTTAAGACCACTATTTCTTTTAGCTACTTTAAAAGATTTGCTTATGCCATCAACATTGATGTACGACATCTTCACTCCTTTCTAACAAACAAAAAAGACACAAAATTAATTATGATAAATTTTCAAAAATCAATTATGCGCCTAAATAATGCTCGTTAAAGCAAATTATAACAAATATATTTTTAAATGTAAATACTAAAATTTGTTTTTTATTTTACCATGATCCAAAACCAAATATAATAGCAAGTAGAATAAATAATATAAGTATTATAAAAAACAAATTAGAGCCTTGATTACTTGAGCAACCTACCATTTATATTACCTCCTTATATTAAATAAAAGCACCAAGTATAATAACTAATAATATAAATAATACTAAAGCAAATGCTGCTCCTCCAATACCATTTGTATTATTTTGTACAAAACCACCACATGGTGTATTCATAAAACATTCCTCCTTTTTTATCTTTACACTTTATACTATGAAATATAGTTGTTTTTGTGTATGATAATTACTTGAGTTTTTCATTTTTATTTGCTATCATAGTAAGAGTTAGGAGGAAAACACGTGAAAAAATTATTAATAGTATTTGCTTGCTTATTATTAATAACAGGATGCAAAGATGTAAAATTAAAAAATGGTGAAAATGCCGTAGTTACTTTTAAAGAAGGAGGAATTAGTTCTCAAGACCTATATGAATCATTAAAGAAAAAATATGGAGGAATTGAAATTACTAACGTAATTGATTCTTACTTATTAAATAAAAAATATAAAACAGATGCTAAAGAAACTGACTATGTAAAACAAACAATTAAAACTATAAAGAAAAATGCAGAAGACTCTGGGGCTTCACTTGATACTTATGTAAGTATGTATTATGGTCTTAGTGATGCTGATGCTCTTGAAGAATATTTAACTCTAAATTATAAGAGAAACTTATATGTAGAAGATTATGCTAAAGAAACTGTATCAGAAAAACAAATAAATGATTATTATGAGCAAAGCATTTATGGTGATGTTGAAGCAAGTCAAATATTAATACTTGTTGATGCTAAAGATGATGCTACTGATGAAAAAAAACAAGAAGCTGAAAATAAAGCATTAGATAAAGCTAAAAATATCATTAAAGAATTAAAAGAAGGAAAAGATTTTGCAGAACTAGCTAAAAAATATTCAAAAGATCAAAACTCTGCATCAAATGGTGGATCTCTTGGAAAAGTAAATACTGGAGATATTGCTGATGCTGCTTTAGATGAACTAAGAAAATTAAAAGATGGAACTTACTCTACTACACCAATTAAATCTGATGAAGGATATCATATCTTATATAGAACTAGTATGGATGATAAACCAGCACTAAAAGATGTAAAAGATAAGATAATTGAAACTGTAGGTAAAGAAATGGCTCAAGAAGATGGTTTTAGTGCTAAAGCATTAAAGGCATTAAGAGAAAAAAATGAAATGAAATTTGTAGATACTAATTTAGAAAAACAATATGAATCAGGAAAATAAAAACTCACAAAAGTGAGTTTTTTTAATCAAACAAATTATTAATCTCTTCATAAGAATAACCTTTTCTAAATAGTGCACTTATTATTTTATTCTTTTCATCTTTATATCTCTTTTTATACTTTTCAAAATCCTTTTTAAGTGCATCACTTTCATAAACAATATTTGATAAACTACTATCAATCATGTCTTTATCATAGCCTAGATTATATAAATCATTTTTAATTTTATTAATAAACATAATATAACTTTTATTCTTCATTAAACTTTTTTTCTTATTAATAATTTTATCTAATTTATCTTTCCAAATATTATCATCAATAGTATACAAATAATCATCTATATCTTTTTCATTGAAATCCAAGTCAATTAATGACTTTTTTATTTTATATGGTCCGTCATTACTAAGATTTACTTTATCATTTATGTATGCTGTTATATAGCTCTTATTATTAAGTAAATTAGTACTTTCTAACTTATCAATAACACTATTAATAATATTATTATCATACATCTTATTTTCAAGGTATTTAATAATTTCTTTTCTATTTCTCATTTTAATATCAATATAACTAAGAGCCATATCATATGCTTCATACCATCTATTCTCTTCAATTATTTTATCTATTAAATCAGTATCAATGTCTTTTTTTATAAGTAGTTCATATTTTAAAATAATATCTTCATACAAAGTTAAATCAGTATTATCAAAAAATACTTTATATTTATTTTTACCAACTTTTTTAAATTTACGTACTTGCATATTAATATTTTATCATTAAAAAAGAAGTATTTCTACTTCTAAAAAAACGAAATGGAAATATTTTTATATTTCCATAACGGGTTATCTTTAATTAATCATTACTATAATTTGTAAAATATCTTTGAATATATACAACTGGAGTACCCTTGTCTCCACTACCACTTGTTAAGTCACAAAGACTTCCAATTAGGTCAGTATAACGTCTTGGTGTTGTACCTTGTGTAGCCATAGTACCCTTTAGTTCTTTATCTTTTTCTTTTATCTCTTTCTTCATAGCTTCTTCTAAAGCTTTACCTTTAAGATTTTTGAATTTATTTTCAGAAAAATATTTTAATTTAATTTCATTTGGGCTTCCTTTAAGTCCTTCAGTGAAAGCTGGACTAACTACTGGATCAGCAAGCTCCCAGATTTTTCCAACTGGATCTTTGAATGCTCCATCTCCATAAACCATTACTTCTACTGTTTTACCAGTTCTTTCTTTCATAATAGCCTGTATTTTATTAACTAGTCCATTTCCAGTTCTTGGGAATAACTTAACTTTATTCTCAGTTGATCTATTGCTTCCAAGTAAACCATATGGAGAATATCCACTGCCATTAACACTTTGATTTAATATTTCACTCATCATCAATACTTTACTAGCTCCAGCTTGAAGTAATCTTTCTTTTGTTTCTTTTCTTGTATGAATATCACAGTTAATAACAGTCTTTGTATATTTTAATATAGTTTCAGGTCTATTTGAAAAAACCATTTCAAACTCACAGCCTTCTTTTTCAACTAACTCTTTATATACTTTATACATATTTACACCAGTAAATAAATGCTTAAAATGTGAATATTTTTCTTTATATTCTTCTTCAGTTATTACATCAACTGATGGATTTACTTCATACTTTAACAAATCTTCTTTATAAAGAATATCATTTCCTACTTCATCTGATGGATAACTAGATAATAATGTTATTTTCTTAGTTGCTTTAGCCATAGCAGAAAGTAAAACTGCAAATCTATTACGACTTAATATTGGAAATACTATACCTAAATGTTCGGGATTATTCATTTTATTTTTAATATCAGTTGCGATTTGATCTAGAGTAGCAAAGTTTCCTTCACTAATACCAACTACTGCTTCAGTAATAGCAATTATATCTCTATCCTCAATTTGAAAGTTTTCACTCTCACTTGCTTTTAAGACTGAATTTACAACAATAGTTGCAAGATCATCTCCTTCTTTTATAATAGGTGTCCTAATACCACGAACTATAGTACCTACATCTCTCATAAATCACTCTCCTACTATATAAGTATATCATACAAAAACACAGGATTAAATCATTAATACAAACTGTTTACAAAAAAAAATATAGATTTCAAATCTATATTTTTAACTTTTTTTATATTGTTTAATTACTTCTTTAATTACAGAATTACTAGGGCCATTTACAGTTCTATCATATTCTTCCTTAAAGAATTCACATAATTCAAATGTTCTATCAAGTGAATCAATATATTTTACTAGTACATCACTATCTTCTTGTAAAGCTCTTAACATACCAGATGCTTTTGATGGCTTTATAGTAACAGAATCTAAATCATGAGAATTATTTGTATACATTCCTAGTACATCACATCCAAGTTCAATACCATTTGTTGATTCATTATAATTAACATTAAATTTAATGCTTTTATCTTCACATAATAACACTTTAGCATTATTAGCAAAAACCTTATTATTGTTAGAATCAACCTTATAGTTTAATTCAAAAATAATATAATTAAACTTATCATCTACATCAAAATCTTCAATAGTATGATGAGGATATCCACCCTCTATATCTACACTTGCATATCTCCAAAAATCATGTGGTTTTAACATAACATACATTTTTTCCATTTTATTATTCCCCTTTCAAAAGTGAGCATAGTATATCATATTTACTAATTATTTGCAAATTTACTTTAAAAAACCTTTAATAATTGTTTCTTCTGCTTTCTTTTCTGATAAACCAAGAGTCATTAGCTTAATTAATTGATCTCCTGCTATTTTACCAATAGTTGCTTCATGAATTAATCTTGCATCTATGTTATTTGCTTTAATTTTAGGAGTGGATGTAACAATAGCATTATCTTCAATAATTGCATCACACTCTACATGACCAAAACAATCATTATTGCCAATTACTCTAGATACAAATTCTTGTTTAGAATTATCAACAGCTACACTTCTAGATGTAACTTTAGCACTAGAAGATTTACCATTTAATTTAACATCAAATATAGTTTTAGCGGTTTGATTATCATGTGTCATTATTTTTTCATTAATAATAAGTTTTGCTCCATCCTTTAATATACCTCTAGTACTACGAACTGTAGAGCTAACACCTTTAATTTGAGCAGTATCCATTTCTAAAGTAGCATTCTCTTCCAAGTATACAATAGTCTTAGGATTTAGTATTCTCTTACCAGTACCTTCTCCTTCTCCATAATGTTTTTCAATATATTTAACTTTTGAATTCTTCCTTACAAAGAATCTATGTATTCCTTCATGTTCACTATCTTTATGTTTATCATTATGAATACCACACCCAGCATTAATAACAACATTTGAGTTTTCCCCAATATAGAAATCATTATAAACTGTATCACTTAAACCACTTTGTGTAAGTAATACTGGTATATGCACATATCCTTCAGTTGTATTCTTATCTACATAGATATTAATACCACTCTTATCTGTTTTAGATTCTATTCTAATATTTTTAGTACTATTTCTTTCAATACTAGTTCCGTTTTTCCTAATATTGTATGCACTATTCTTTTTATTTAATTCTTCATTAATAATTTTTAATATATGTTTATCTAAATCATTCATAATTAACCCTCTATCTTACAACAATGAGATAGTAACAAATTATCATTATCTATATCATTTACAATACGTCCTGATTCTAATAGTATTACTTTATCTGCAATTGAAATAATCTTTTCTTGATGAGAAATAATAATGGTTTTACAATTATTAAGTTCTCTTAATTCTTTAAATACTTTAATTAAATTATTAAAGCTCCATAAATCAATACCTGCTTCTGGTTCATCAAATATATTAACTTTAGAATCTCTTACCATAATAGTAGCTATTTCTACTCTTTTTAATTCACCACCAGAAAAAGTATCATCTACTTCTCTATTAATATAATCTTTAGCACATAATCCTACTTTAGATAATACATTACAGCAAGATATAAAATCTAATTCTTTATTAGATGCTAAATGTATTAAATCATATACAGTTATACCCTTAAATTTAACTGGTTGTTGAAAAGAAAAAGATATACCCTCTTTAGCTCTTTTATCAATACTATAATTAGTAATATCAACTCCATTAAATAACACTTTACCACTAGTAGGTTTAATAATACCCATTATTATTTTAGCCAAAGTACTCTTACCACTACCATTTGGTCCAGTAATAACAGTGAAATTATCTTCAAATTTTAAATTAATATGATCAAGTATCTTTTTATTATCAACTTCATAACATATATCAACAAGTTCTATCATCTTTGTTTCCTTCTTTCATTAAAGCACATATTCTACAAGATTCATTTCTAATATCAAAATTACAATTAAGTTTATTTAATTCCAATTCTTCATATATATAATTGGATATTTTACTTAAAACATCACTATCAATTACATTCTTAATCTTAATAGAGTTTTCTTTAGCACTTTTTTCACTTACTCCAATTAAATCATGAAGTAATATATAAACAATATCATCATCAGCAAGTACCTTTTTAGCAAGTGTTTCTCCTTCAAGAGTTAGTTCTATATCACCATAACTCTTGTAATTAATTAAAGAATTATTAGACAATATATTTAATTGCTTAGTAACACTAGGCTTCGAACAGTTCATCTTCTTAGCAATATCAGTTACCCTAATAATATTATTTTGTTTCTTTAATACATAAATTGTTTTTAAATACTCTTCTGTAGTTTTAGATATCATAATTACTCCTTTGTTAACCACAGTTAACATTTTACTATTATAACCTACTTAAGTCAATAAAAATAACATAATTAATTGTTATTGAAAATCTAAAAATAATCAGTTATAATATACGTGATTTATTAACAGGGGGAAATTATGGATAAGAAAGATTTTTCAAAAGAAATTGAGATGAAAAAAAAGGCTGTTTTATACTTTAATGGATTTTTCAGCCAAGATTTAAGAGTATTACCTAATCGTGATTTATATGATTTAGAAAGAGAATATGATTTTTACTCTAATAGTGCGATGTTTTCATCTGAGATAGATGATATTAAAGATGGTTATGAATATATGCAGAATTTAATAAATGAAAAAAATAGTTTTGATTTTAAATCAAAACAAATAAATGATTTCTTATATTCATATATTAGACTTGTATCTCAAATAAGAGCATACAACTTTAATTACTGTTTTGATAATTCAAAAGGATATCATCAATCAAAGGCAAATAAAAACATTATAATTGAAATATCATTATTTCAAGATGTGATAAATAATATATTAACAAATATAGATAATAATTCAAAATACGTTAATAAAACTGATGAATTATATATTAATTCAAAACTAGCAAACCTAAAAGATAATTTGGATTATAGTTATAATGAACTACTTTATAATCAGGGAAATTATCATAGAGCATGGAAAAATATTGCTCATCCATCTTTATATTATAAAGGAAGAAATTATACAAAACAAGAATTAGGCGATTATAAAAATCAATGGAAAATTTCAAAGAATGAATCTTGTCATACAATATTAGATTGCATTAAAGAACTTAATAACCTTAATAATTTCCTAGAGCAAGAATTGCTAAAATCAACTAATTATAATCCAGAATGTAGTTCTTATGAAATAAATGAATTATATAAAAACATTTTAAAACAAATAGTTAAAAGTCCAAATTATTTTTGCTATCTTAATAAACAAGAAAAAGAAGACTTAAAAAACCAAAAAGAATTAAAAAAAACTAGATAATAAAACTAGTAGAAATATCTCTACTAGTTTTTTATTTATTAAAACTATCTAATTAATTTAATCTTTCCTATAATAGGTAATTCCCTAGATGTACCATTAACAGTACTAATAACTCCAAATAACATATATAGGAAACAAATAAAATACATAATTGCAATTATAACTTCTAACCACGTTGGTATACTATTTACTAAAAAAGCATCTTCCTTAAATATTGAAGATAATACTTTAGTCCCAAAATAAACAAGCACTGAAAGTATTGTTAAATCTAAGCCTTGATTAGCATGATATTTTAAATATGCTGATTTTTTAATACCACCATTAAATACAAAATATAAACAAACAAATGGAATATAACATATTAAAGCATTATTTTTGTTTTTGTTTATATCATCAGGTGTAAATTCACTTATCTTAGTATCTAAAAAACTTTCAACTGTATCTATTGTTTTATCTGCAAGATCTCTTCTATCTTCTACTGGCTTAACTATACTTTGTTCACTAGGATTTTCTGGAACAATATTAACTGTATTATTCTCACTAGGACTCACCATGCTTTTTTCATCTAATTGAGGCACATTATTTTCATTATTATTCTCCATTTTATCACCCTCTACAATAACATTATAACAAATTATTTATACTAATACTATGTAATATTTTATAAAATATGATATAATATTTCACAGATGCAGGAATGGCGGAATGGTAGACGCAGTAGACTCAAAATCTACCGAGAGCAATCTCATGTGGGTTCAAGTCCCATTTCCTGTACCAAGTAAATAATACTCTGAAATATAATTCAGAGTTTTTTATTTATGTGATATAATACTAATATGAAGAAGTATATTAAAGAAATAATTATATTATTAATTCAATTATTAGTGTTTTACATCTTACCTCTATTAGCAGGTCCTACTGATATGATGGGTTTAGTAGTATTGATAATTTTATTAACGTTTGTTTTATCAATAATACTAACAATTATATCTAAAAATATAATAAAATACTTTTATCCAATAATAATATCTATATTGTTTATACCAACAGTATTTATTTATTATAATGAATCTGCCCTAGTCCATTCTATTTGGTATATAGCAATTTCATACATTGGTATTATAGTTGGAATAATCATTAATTTAATTAGAAGTAAATTAAAACAAATATAATTATTATATTTGTTTTTTAATGTCATCAAGTATTTTGTTAGAAATAGACTCTGAATCTAACTTTAATCTTTTTAATACATTTTCTTTACTTCCTTGAAGTACAAATTCATCATCTATACCAAACACTTTAATATTACCCTTATAATTATTATCATTTGCATATTTTACTAAAAATGAACCAAATGAATTAATACTTGTTTGTTCTTCATAAACATATATGTTTTTATATTCTTCCAATATACTTTTAAACATATATTCATCTATTGGTTTTTGAAATATAGCATTTACTATACTAATATCTAATTTGTCTTTTAATAGTTCTTTTACTTCATTTGCTTTATTAATCATATTTCCATATGTAATAATAACTGCATCTTTTCCATCAGTTAGTTTTTCCCAAGAACCAATTGTTGTTCTTTTATATTTTCCTTCTTTATATTCTAAAGAATCTTTTGAATACCTAATAGCAAATGGTCTATTTGTATTAACTGCGGTATAAAGCAAATTACCAGCTTCAATACTATCTTTAGGAGTTGCTATTACCATATTTGGTATTGGTAATAAAAATGTTAAATCATAAATACCTTGATGAGTTTCACCATCTTCACCTACTATACCAGCTCTATCAATTCCAATTATTACATGAGAATTCATTCTTGCTATATCATGTAATACTTCATCATAACCTCTTTGTAAAAATGTTGAATAAATTGATACAAAAGGAATCAGTTCACTTTGAGCCATACCATTAGCAAGAACTAAAGCGTGTTCTTCAGCAATACCAACATCTATAAAATTATATGGATATTTTTCTGAGTACTTTATTAGTTTACTTCCGCTACTCATTGCAGGAGTAATAACCATGATATTTTTATTTTCTTTTGTTAGATTCATTAAGTGATTTGATATAACCTCACTCCAAGTAACTAATTTTGAATCCTTCTTGTTTTTTATTCCTGTTTCTATATCAAAAGGTATTGTGCCATGCCAAGAGCCTGATGTATCTTCTTCTGCATATTTATAACCTTTTCCTTTTTCTGTTATTACATGTATAATCACAGGTCCATCTTCATGTTTAGCCATTTCTAAATAGTTAATCATTTCTTTATAATCATGTCCATTAATTGGCCCATAATATTTAATACCTAGTTCTTCAAATAAAACACCTTCTTTTAAATATAATGTTTTAAATGATTTCTTAATAGTTGTAATACCACTAGATATTCTTCTTCCTACCACTGGGATATTATTTAAAATGCTTTTTGTTTTACTTTTGGCATCATTATATTTAAAAGTAGATCTAATTTTATCCAAACTATTATGAAGAGCACCAACATTTTTAGATATACTCATTTCATTATCATTTAAAATAATAATAAGTTTTGTTTTAATACTTCCTATATGATTTAATGCTTCATAAGCAAGTCCATTTGATATAGATCCATCCCCAATTACTGCTATTACATTATAATTCTTTTTTAGTCTATCTCTTGCAATTGCATATCCTAAAGCTGCTGATAAACTAGTTGATGAATGACCTGCTTCATAAGCATCATGAACACTTTCACTTCTTTTTTGAAAGCCACTTAGTCCTCCATCTTTTCTTAAAGTATCAAATCTATCACTTCTACCAGTTAGTATTTTATGCGTATATGCTTGATGTGATACATCAAATATTATTTTATCTTTTGGAGAATCAAATACTTTATGAATAGCAATAGTTAAATCAACCACTCCTAAGTTAGATGATAAATGTCCACCAGTAACTGAAACTTTTTTTATAATAAAAGCTCTTATATCTTTAGCTAAAGATTCAAGTTCTTTAACTTTCATTTTTTTCAAAAATTTAGGGTTTTTAATATCTAAAACATTCATATAACCACCATTACAATATTTTATATAAAAAAAGGTTTTTAATCAAGAAAAAAGTTCTGAATATCAGAACTATGATTTTTTTGACTCATCAATTAAATGCTGAAAATACTGTTTGTTAGCTGCAAGAGCATCACTTCCAGTAGCCCATTGTTTCCCGTCTATAGACTTATATGTATGAGTTGGTTCTTCCCTATTTTGATGAAATGCATGCTCATTTGGAATACCAGTTAAACTATTTATTTTTGTTTCATTTATACTACTATGTTGAGTATTAACTTGGGGAGTACTTGGTTGTCTTGATGAATATGAATTCCTAAAACCACTTTGACCATTAAAGGTATTACCATTTGGATTAAAATTTCTTTGGAAATTAAAATTATTTTCCATATGTAATTGTCCTCTCAATTATTCTCTTAACATCCTTTTCATTAAATGGTTTTTGTAGCATATCTACTATTTGATAAGTAAATGCCTTTGTTATTGTATCTTTATCATCAGCTCCAGTTATAATTGAAACTGGATATTTAACAAATAAATCATTTGTTTTTAAATAATCTAACACTTCAAATCCATTTACATTAGGCATATTTAAATCAAGAAGTATACCTTTAATATTATTTTGGTTACTTAATTCTTGTATAGCTTTTCTTCCATCACTTGCTAATATTACATTAAATTCATTATTAAATACTCTAGATATGAAATTTAATACCATATCAGAGTCATCTACTACTAAAATTGAATCTTTATTAGTGTCAATTTGTGGTGCTTCATCAGATGTTTTCTTAATGTTTTTTAAATAAGTTAATGATACTTTTATAACATTACTTATTTCATTAATATACTCAGTAAAGTTATTAGTTACATAAGTTATATTATTATTCTTACCTTCTAATTCATGATTAAGTGATAATTCAGCAAGTTTAGTAAATCCTAAATATCTAGCATCACTTTTAATTGAGTGAGCAATAATAGCATAATTAGGCATATCATTTTGATCTTTAAAATCAATAAGTTTATTTACTTTATCACTTATTCCTTCTAAAAAATCAGCAAGAGTTTCATCATATGTATCCATATCACCTAAAAATTCTAAACTAGCTTTTAAATCTACTCCATATTCTTTTAAAACATTAATATCATTCATAACATCATCACCTAAAACAATTATAACATAAAAAATAATAAAAAAACTACTATTTAAGTAGTTTCAATTTATCTTTAATAGTTATACACATATTATTGATTCTATTATCATCTGTTTTCTTTCTAATAGTTTCATATTTATTTAGTAAATAATATAAGTATTCTTTATATAAGCTTTCGTCTTTATGATTAAGTCCTAGTAATAATTCACTGTTAGTATACTTAGTTTTACCTTCTTCAAAATAAATTAAATTATAATATTTATTATTTTCCTTAATTATTTGTTCACTCTTTACCTTATAATTTATTTTATTCATTTCACTTCTTAATATATTATGATGATTATTAGAAATAGTTAATATTTTTTTGAATCTAAGATTAGTATTATTTAATATATCAAGTATTGTATGGCTACCCATTCCAGATAAAACTAATGTATCAGCTTCACCTTCATTAATATTAGAAAGGCCATTAGATACTCTTAAATCTATTAATGGATTATTGATATCACTTTTAGCTCTCTTTATTACTTTTTCACTTATATCAGATGCGATTGATTTTTGATTTCTTGAAGCAAGCATCAAAGATAACTTTGCTTGATCACACCCTACATCCACAACTTTATCTTCTAAATCTATATAAGAATATATTGCTTCTATTCTATTCAATTAGGAAATCTCTTAACTTCTTAGCTCTAGATGGGTGTCTTAATTTTCTTAAAGCTTTTGCTTCAATTTGTCTAATTCTTTCACGAGTAACTTTAAATTGTTTACCAACTTCTTCTAATGTATGACTTGATCCATCAAATAAACCAAATCTAAGTTCTAATACTTCTTTTTCACGTACAGTTAATGTATCTAAAACTTCTCTTAATTCATCTTTAAGTATTTCATAAGTAGCAAACTCTTCAGGTGACATAGTTCTTTCATCAGCAAGGAAATCTCCTAGATGAGAGTCATCTTCTTCCCCAATTGGAGTTTCTAAAGATACTGGATCTTGACTAATTTTTCTAATTTCAGCAATCTTGTCAACAGAAAGTCCCATTTTCTTAGATAATTCTTGATCAGTTGGTTCTCTATTTAATTCAAGTGTCATTTGTCTTTCAATTCTAGCCATTTTATTAATAGTTTCTACCATATGAACAGGTACACGAATAGTTCTAGCTTGATCTGCTAAAGCTCTTGTAATAGCTTGTCTAATCCACCAAGTAGCATAAGTAGAAAACTTATAAC
>JAEEGL010574649.1_pt1 | contig 20598 bp, 17 predicted proteins | sample 9134231 | NCBI WGS metagenome assembly JAEEGL01 (sample SAMN16246548, study PRJNA631951) | gut metagenome | biome: gut microbiome; feature: rumen; material: fiber-attached | host: Bos | place: Iran: Karaj | collected 2018-10
CCTTTATGGCGAGCGACAGGGCGGGATACATCCACGGCACGACGCTCAACATCGCCGGCGGCAGGACCCGCGGCTGATCTTTTATTAAAAACGGTCGTCTGATCTTCAGTGATCAGGCGGCCGTTTTTTCATCGGTTATTTACTTTTTTACAGGCCGGCTCCGGCCTGCTGCCTCCGGAAAACACGCCGGATTTCTTTTTCACTCCGGATCTTCTGAAAACCGTTGTCAATCACCTGAAGCAGCAGCCGGAAAAATATGCGTACGCCGTCTTACCTCCTCAGACCGCTCCGTCAGCGATGAGTATCCTGAATATGTTCGCCGCGTAGTGGGCAAATCCGAGATCGTTCGGGTGAACGCTGTCAGCCATATAGAGATCCTTGTGCGGAAAGAGCGAATAGCCGTCTATGACCGATATCCCCGCCTCCTCAGCGGCCACGGCGACGATACGCCTGCAGTCATCAAAACTGCCGAGCGCACGGGGCTTATCGCCGTCGGTGCGCCATGTTGGCGTGATCGCGTAGATCCGGGCGTCCCCGTAGACCGAAGCGACTCTCGAGAAGAAAGCCGAGGCAGCCTCCCGAAGTTCACCGGAGGTCCTGCCAGAAGCATAATCGTTTGTTCCGAATTCGACAAAGACCGTGTCGGGACGGTATCCGAAATCCGTCACCGTCCCGGGCAGGAAAACACCGCCGCCGACGCCCTGATTGATGCTTTCGGCATCACCCCAGAGCGAGAGCAGCCAGGCGAACGACTGGCTGTCGTATGCCGCGTTCCAGCCCTGGGTTATCGAGTCTCCCAGAAACAGAAATCTCCTTCTGAAAATTACGGGACGCACCGAAGATCCGTCGGCTACGGAGACTCCGGCGATCCGCCCGGCATCTCCGTGGCTGGGAAAAACGAGTGTCACGCGGTGTTCTCCTCCCTCTCCGATATTCACCCCGAAGGACGGGGCTTCCGGAGCCGGGCAGTATCTCTCTGACAGAAGTCCGTCGATAAGGACCTCGAACTTGCGTCCGCCTGCCGTCACGACACGAATGAAGGGCGAATCGGTGATGAAGTCGAGCCTGACGCCGGTCGTTGCGCGGACCCGCTCTTCGAGCCTCGGGGCGTATGTGGCCCACGCGGCTGTCTGCTCTGCGGTCGTCTTAGAGAAGCAGAGGCATCCCTGCTCCTCCCATATCTCCGCGGCACCGACCGTCAGCCCGCGGATCGTTTCTTTTGAAAGATCCATTTTAACCACCTGTAAATAAACTCGTACTACTCCATGCTCTCCGACATCTCGAGCATTATCCTGGCGGTCTGGAACATGCAGCTGATCCAGAGGTTCTTTCCGTTCCTGAATTCGTCGTTCATCCAGTGAGTGGGGATCATGCCGTCGGAGCGCTGGACTCTCGTGATCGAATCGCAGAGAGCCTTCGCCTTCTCGAGCCAGAGCTCTCCCCTGCCCGCTTTGTACATCGCAAGGAAGGTCTGTGCGATATCGGCGGCGCTGTTGTCGATGGGAACGTACCAGTCGTACTGCTCCATCGCGCAGGGCGTATGCCACAGCGAGGGATCGAAATGGGACTTGTTCCAGGGTGCCGGGGTCTTCCAGACGACGAACTGATCCTCCACGAAGCGAGCCAGATCGTCGGCCTCCGCCATCTTCTCCTCATCGTCCCGGCAGTTGCGGCAGCGGTATCTGACAAGGGCGGATGCGCAATAGTGCGACAGGTTGTTGTAGTTCTCGGAGCAGGGGCTGTCCTCGAACTGCCCCTCCCAGTTGTAGCTTGAGAGCATCCTCTTCTCGACATACCCGACGGCGCCTTCGGCGAGCTTTTTCCAGACGGCGTCGCCGGTGATACCGTGCAGGCTCTCGAGAAATGGCAGTATCAGCTCCATAGGGCCGCAATAGTGCCCGTTCACCGGCTCGCCTGTGGAGAGACAGCGTATCATATACCAGCTGCCGTTCTCTTCGACATGATCCCGGTACCAGGCGCCGATCTTCATTGCCTCGCCGAGGTATTTTTCATCGCCGGTCGCTTCCCACAGGCGCAGATATGCCGAACCGACCTGCGCCGGATAGATCATCATGATCCAGTCGATCCTCGAGGTCGCCTTGAGATTCGTCCTGTTTTCGGGATCCTCGCGCCAGTTGATGTAATATGTAGGCGGAAGATGGGCAAGCGGTGCGCCGTCACCCGGAGTGATACCGATGAGCCAGTCGGCCGCTGCGCGGGCGATCATTATCGCGTTGGCAGAGCGTTCTGGCCTGAGGCGGGAATAGTTTATCATGGCCTCGATGACCGTCGGGACCATCTTGCTGGGGTAGACGTATCTGTCGTAATCAGGGTCGGGAGTGCCGTGTGTCAGCCAGTGGGTAAGGAAGCTCTGCCCTATGGCGTAATCGTATACCGCGAGCACCGACTCCCTCAAACTTCTTGCCGCCGGAGGAAGATCCGCGGTGAAGGGCGAGAGTCTGAAGAAAGTCCGGGCTCCGCACAGGGGCCACTCAGCTCCGTCGGCGCCGAACGGGCGGACGGTCAGCTCGACGACTCCCTCGGGAAGGTCACTCCACACCGGCTCGAGCGACGCCGACGCCGTCGGAGCGTCGAAGGTGCGGATCACACCGTCGGAGCCTTTTGCCCTGTACCTGTATCCCGCGCAGCCCGGCTGAGGCGCGAACTGAAAGGCGGGAACGTACATGAACTCGGTCGACTGCGGGTTCCAGAACGGCCTTCCCGGGCCTCCTCCAGCGTGGGCCGACGTCGCTGCCGACGAGCACTGCGCTGCGGCGAGCTCTTCAAATCTTTTTTCTGTCATGGTTATCTCCTGTGAAATGATAATATACCGAAACTGCCGGTTCCCGCGGGGGACCGCGGGCATGACAGCGTTATCAAACTAGCGTGATCTCCCTTGCGCAGCCGCAGAAGCCTCCGCCCGTCACGAACTGCGGAAGGCCTTCCCGCAGTTCGCTTTCGTAATTCATATGAAGATGCCCCGAGAGTATCGCGCGTATCGACGGCTCGCTCTTTATATACTCTATCATTCTCAGCGTCGGAGCGTCGGGGCGCTGCTGCACCGCGCGGAACTCGCTGTACGGCAGAAGATGCTCCTCGTCGCAGCCGGCGAGATAGGCCGGCGCGCCGGGATGCAGTTCAGTATGCCGGCGGTAGAGCGATTCCTCAAACAGCGGATCGTGAAACGCCAGTATCACCGGAAGGCCCTTTTCGACCTCCCTCTTCAGGCGCCACAGCTGCCAGTCCTCGAAGAGATAGTACCCGTTGTCGATTCCGACTACATTGACTCCGCCGACCGTCCGTGAAGCGAAGAACATCGGCACGCCGAGACCGCCGTCCATCTGCATATAGCTGTTCATCTTGTAGGCCTTGTCCTCCCAGGACTCTCCGACATACTGCGAGAAGTCGTGGTTCCCCGCGGTGAAAAGTATCTTTTCGTTCTTCAGGACCTTTTTCGCGTACTCGACGTTTGCCTTCGATACGAAGTCAATGAGATCGCCCGTGTGGACGATAAGATCGCACATCTCCTCTCCGTAGGCGATCTGCTCTCTGAGATTCTCCTCCTTGTCCCATCCGCCGAGCCTGTTCCCGAGAGCTCTTTTCCTCCCGTCGTCGCGTCCGTCGACCAGCGTCAGATGCGAATCGGTTATATGAAGAAGCTTCACCGGCCGCTCAAGCCCGATCTTTACCGTCGACCTTTCAAGCTGCATTTATCCGATCCTTCCACTTTCCCTTTACATATACCTTACTATGCCTCACGTCCGAAGTTTCCGCCGGTGCGCGGGACGCAAAGTCACGGCCGTTGTTTACCGGAAAGGCATCATGACCGCCATCCTCCGGAAACAGGCTGTATCATTATTATAATGCCATTCCGGAGAAAAGGCAAGCAAAATCCGTTCGAAAACGGCCTTCTTTTCTGCGCCGGAAAAGACCGCCTGCGCGGAGATCCGCGCAGGCGGTCTTGATATTTTCCGGATCAGAGCTTAGATGCGACTGCGCCGAGAAAAGTCTCTGTGTCGACCTTCTCGGCAGGGCCTTCGGCGAGCGGGGTGAGGTCCCCCGTCATTATGCCCGATTCGACGGTGTCGAGGCAGGCCTTCTCTAGCCTGTCCGCGAACGCGCACAGCTCACAGATGCCGTCAAGCTCGCCGCGCTTGCGGAGAGCTCCGGTCCAGGCGAAGACGGTGGCGATCGGGTTCGTCGAGGTCTTCTCGCCCTTCAGCCGTCTGTAGTAGTGCTTCGTCACCGTGCCGTGGGCGGCCTCGTATTCGTATTTTCCGTCGGGCGACACGAGCACGGAGGTCATCATCGCGAGCGACCCGAAGGCGGTGGAGATCATGTCGCTCATCACGTCGCCGTCGTAGTTCTTCAGCGCCCAGATGAACCCGCCCTCAGAGCGGATCACGCGGGCGACGGCATCGTCGATCAGAGTGTAAAAATATTTTATGCCGGCTTTTTCGAAATCGGCTCTGTAGCGGTTCTCGTAGATCTCCTCGAAGATCAGCTTGAATGTCTGGTCGTACTGTTTGGAAATGGTGTCCTTGGTCGAGAACCACAGGTCTTCACCGGCCGAGAGAGCGTACCTGAAGCAGGAATGCGCGAACGACCTGATCGACGACTCTTTGTTGAACTGTCCCTGAAGGACTCCGGGGCCTTCGAGCCTTGCTATCTCGAGCGAAGTCCTCTCGCCCGAGTCGGCCGTGAACACGAGCTCCGCCCTGCCTCCGCCGGCCGTGCGCAGCTCGGACGCCTTGTATATGTCTCCGAAGGCGTGTCTCGCGACGGTTATCGGCTTCTTCCAGCCCGATACCGCCGGCTTTATGTTCTTTACCGTTACGGGCGTGCGGAAGACTGTACCGTCGAGCTCTGCCCTGATGGTGGCGTTGGGGCTCTTCCACATCTCGTGCAGGCCGTATTCCTCCACCCTCTGCCTGTTCGGCGTTATCGTGGCGCATTTCACAGCCACTCCGAGCCTCTTCGCCGCTCTTGCCGCCTCGACGGTCACGGCATCGGCGGTCCGGTCGCGTTCGGGAAGGCTGAGATCGTAGTATTCGCTCTTAAGGTCGACATACGGCAGTATCAGTATGTCCTTTATCTCTTTCCAGATGATCCTCGTCATCTCGTCGCCGTCGATCTCGACGAGCGGCGTGCTCATTCTTATCTTTTCCATTGCTGTCTCACCCGACCGAACCGGTATAGTTCAGCAGTCCTCCCGCGAGAATGATCTCGCGCTGACGCCCGGTCAGCGCAAGTCTGAATACTACGTCGCGCCGTGATGTGCCCTCCCCGGCATGTGCCGTGAGCGTATCAGCCCCGGCGACGGCGTCGCGAAGGCCGTCGATCACTATGCGCTCGCCCTGCGCGAGGCGGTCGCAGTCGGCGGGATCGTCGAACACCAGCGGAAGTATCCCCGCGTTTACAAGATTCGCGGCGTGTATGCGCGCGAAAGATTTCGCCGCCACCGCCTTTATCCCCAGATACAGCGGCACCAGCGCCGCGTGCTCGCGCGACGAACCCTGACCGTAGTTCTCGCCCCCGACAATTATGCCGCCTCCGGCAGCCTTCGCGCGTTCGGGAAAGCTTTCGTCGCATACGGCGAAGCAGAATTTCGAAAGATAAGGTATGTTGGATCTGTAAGGCAGGATCTTCGCGCCGGCCGGCATGATGTGGTCGGTCGTGATGTTGTCTCCGACCTTGAGCACGCAGGTGCAGTCGACGCTGTCGGGAAGCGGTCCCGACGACGGGAATTCCTTTATGTTCGGTCCCTTGACCGTCTCGAGAGAGGCCGCTTCGTCCGCGGGAGCGGGCGGAATGAGCAGATTGTCGTTCACCTCGAATCTGTCCGGCATCACGACCGACGGCATCTTTCCGAGCGTCCGGGGGTCGGTGAGCTTTCCGGATATCGCCGAAGCGGCGGCCGTCTCGGGGCTCACGAGGTACACTCCGGCGTCCGCCGTGCCCGACCGTCCCTTGAAATTGCGGTTGAAGGTGCGCAGCGAAATGCCCGAGCTGACAGGCGACTGTCCCATTCCGATGCAGGGGCCGCAGGTGCACTCGAGCACCCTTGCTCCGGCGTCGATGATGTCGGAGAGCGCCCCGCAGCGCGAGAGCATGGAATACACCTGTCTCGAGCCGGGAGTGACGGTGAGCGATACGCCGTCGGCGATCTTCCGGCCCTTCAGTATCCCGGCTACCTTCAGCATGTCGGACAGCGACGAGTTGGTGCACGAACCGACGCATACCTGGTCTATCGCGATGTTCCCCGCGTCCTTCGCCGCCACGACGTTGTCGGGGCTGTGGGGGCATGCCGCGAGCGGCTCGAGCGACGACAGGTCGACATTGACATACTCGTCGTACACGGCGTCGGAGTCAGCCGTGATCTCGCGCCAGGCGCTCTCTCTGCCCTGCGCGCGCAGGAATCCGCGCGTTATTTCATCCGACGGGAAGACCGACGTGGTGGCGCCGAGTTCTGCCCCCATGTTTGTTATGGTGGCGCGCTCGGGGACCGACAGCGTGCGTACGCCCTCCCCGCAGTACTCCATTATCTTTCCGACTCCGCCCTTGACCGACAGTCTGCGCAGGACCTCGAGGATGACGTCCTTCGCCGATACCCATTCGGGCAGGCTTCCGGTGAGTTCGATCCGGACGATCTTCGGCATATTGATATAGTATGTTCCGCCTCCCATCGCGACTGCCACGTCGAGGCCTCCCGCCCCGAACGCCAGCATACCCAGGCCTCCTGCCGTAGGTGTGTGGCTGTCGGAGCCGATAAGGGTCTTTCCGGGTATCCCGAAGCGCTCGAGGTGCACCTGATGGCAGATGCCGTTGCCCGGGCGCGAAAAGATAAGCCCGTACTTCCTTGCCGCGGACTGGATGAAACGGTGGTCGTCGGCGTTCTCAAATCCGGTCTGGAGGGTGTTGTGATCGATATAGGCGACCGACAGCTCGGTCCTCACCCTCGGTATCTTCATAGCCTCGAATTCGAGATAGGCCATAGTACCGGTGGCGTCCTGAGTAAGGGTCTGGTCGATCTTGAGACCGATCTCTTCGCCGGTCTTCTTCATATCTCCCGAGACGAGATGCGCCGCTATCAGCTTCTGTGCGACTCCGAGTCCCATCTGTCAGTTCTTCCTTTCGTCGAGCGGTACGTATTCAACGCTCTTAGTGAGCGGTCTGTACGCCGGTCTCATGATCCTGTGGCAGGTCTGGATCTCCTCGAGCCTGTGGGCGCACCAACCCGCCATCCTCGAGACCGCGAACAGCGGCGTAAAGAGCTCCCTGGGGATGCCGAGCATGCGGTATACGAGGCCCGAGTACATATCGACGTTGGCGCAGATGCCGGTATCGTCTATCATCTTCGCGTTGAGGATCGAAGGCGACAGCCTCTCGACCGCGTCGAGAAGGGTGAAATCGTCTCTGAATCCCTTTTCGTCGACCAGCTTCTCCGCCTCGCGCTTGAGTATGACTGCGCGGGGGTCGCTCTTGGTGTATACGGCATGTCCCATGCCGTAGATGAGGCCGGTACCGTCGCCCGCCTCGCGGTTGAATATTTTAACAAGATAATTGCGGATCTCGTCGTCGTCGCGGATGTCACGCACATGTTCCTTTATGTCGTCGAGCATGTCGCAGACCTTCAGATTGGCTCCGCCGTGTCTCGGCCCCTTGAGAGCCCCGATGGCGGCGGAGATCGCCGAGTAGATGTCGGTGCCCGAAGATGTGACAGCTCTGCAGACGAAGGCGGAGTTGTTGCCTCCGCCGTGCTCGGCGTGGAGGATCATGCAGCGGTCGAGGAGCAGCGCCTCCTCGTGCGTGAACTGCCTGTCGGCGCGCAGCGTCGAAAGAATGTTCTCGGCGGTCGACAGACCGGCGAGCGGCATGTGCAGGAACATGCTCTCATAGTCGAAGGCGCGACGCTTGGCCTGATACGCGGCGACCATCATGACCGGCAGCCTGCCTATGAGCTCCATCGACTGGCGGAGCGAATTTACCTCGCTCGTGTTGTCAGGGTCCTCGTCATAGGCATAGAGCGAGAGCACAGACCTCGCGAGCTTGTTCATTATGTCGCGGCAGGGGTTGCGCATTATGACGTCATCGATGAAATCGTTCGGTATCTGGCGGCATTTCTGGATCAGCCGGCTGTAGAGCTCGAGGTCGTCGCGCGTGGGAAGCTCGCCGAAAAGCAGCAGCCACGAGGCTTCGTCGTATCCGAACCTGTCTTCCTTCGAGCAGGCACCGACGATATCCGCGACGTTCACGCCGCGGTAAAAGAGCTCGCCGTCGACCGGCACCCGTTCGTATTCGTTTATTAGATATCCGTGAACGTTGCTGATCCTGGTGATGCCGGCGACGATGCCGGTGCCGTCGGCGTTGCGCAGGCCACGCTTGGCGTTGGACATCGTATAGAGCTTGGCGTCGAATTCCCCGTCCGGATTGTATCTGTCGGCGAGATACTTGAATTCCTTTTCGATATCCACTGTCTGATAGTTCATTGTCGTTACACTTTTCCTTTCCGTTCTCCCGCGATCGCTTTCTTTCCTCATTGTAAAAGGCTGTCGCTGCCGGGCTGCGGATATAATGCAATATTATACCACAATGCTGCCTGTGCGTCAATATGAAAAAGCGATTTTTGAAGGAAAAAACTGATGAAAATTCATTTTTTTCGTGAAATTCCGGTGCAAACGACCAAATTCCCGATCATTTGGCGGCGATGATGAACACGGCGCGGCCGTAAAAATTCACTTAAAGCCAAAAAAGCGGACGGATATGCACATCCGTCCGCATGACGTCAATCGACGTCCTCGTATATCCTTTCGGGAGGGACTTCGAGCATCTCGGGGTGCTCTACGTACCTTCTGAAGATCTTGAATGCCGATGCGAAATAGTGTCCGTCGCAGATACGCTCGTCGGTCACGACCTTGAGTTCGATATACCTGTGCTTCGAAAGGTTGCCCTTCCTGTCGTACTCGAAAGCCACCTTCTTCATCCCGTAGGAGATAAAGACGGGCAGGTTCCCGAAGTCGTAGATGTGGTGGTAGATCGGGTTAATCCCGAGCGACCCCATGCTCGTGATTATCATCGAACCGTAGAACGGAAGGACCTCGAGCAGCGACTTCGGCATGATACCGTGGTAGTCGAGCCAGTTGAGCAGCCATACGAGGAAGCGCAGCATGAACCTCGGCATGACATTGAAGAGCTTGCAGACTTTGTCGAAGCTCGTCGGATTGTCGAGCGAGGCGATCGCCTCCTGGGCCGTGGTGTTGAATTTCTCATACACCGTGTCGAGGGTGTCGGTCGGATTGAATTTGACCTTTATGAGAGTTTCGGGGGCGTTGAGCGCCATCTCCTTCTTGACCGTCATGACAAACACGATCTCGTTTCTGGCGAATATCCGCTGACCGCTGACGAAGCGGTTGATACCCGGCCGCTCGGCGACCGTCCGCAGATACGAAGCGAGGATAACGTGGAGGATCGTGAAGTGCGTCAGTCCCTCTCTGGCTTTTTTCCTGCAGAGATCTTCGGCACGTCCTACATCGATACGGTCATAAAAGGTGTTCAGCGCGTCACTGCGTCTCGCCATAATGAACGGCATGAGCTTGTGCATAGGCTCAAGCGAACGGAGTCTGCGTCCGTCCGACCGGTCACCGAGACGTCTTTTACGTTTGCGGTAGGCAAGCGGATTCTCCTCGGCCGTCTTCTCCGCTTCCGCGGTCAGTTCGGCCTTTGCCTCCCGTGTAGTGACATCGTTTTCGTTTTCCATTGTGTCACCGCCTTTCATGAATTTAACGTATTATACTCCAAAACCGTTCATAAATCAAGTATTTCTTGCCTTATCATGCAAATTGTGATATAATTCTAAAGAAAAGTATCATGGAGGAGATCGCGCAGATTTGAAAACTGTCGAAATCTATACCGACGGCTCGAGTCTCGGCAATCCCGGACCCGGGGGCTGGGCGTGCATACTCGCGGTACCGGGTGCCGAAAAGGTCATGGCCGGCGGCGAAGCCGAGACCACCAACAACCGGATGGAACTCACCGCCGCGATCCGCGCGCTCGAGGCTCTGAAAGAACCGTGCGAAGCCGTCATACACACAGATTCGAAATACCTGGCGGATTCGATAATGCTCGGATGGGCCGAGAGATGGAAACGCAACGGATGGAAGAGAGCCGACAGGTCACCCGCGCTGAACACCGACCTCTGGGACAGGCTGCTCTCTCTCAGCTCCTCCCACAGCGTGAGATTCGTGTGGGTGAAGGGCCACGACGGAAACTCCCTCAACGAGCGCTGCGACATGATCGCCCGGTCGTATGCCGCCGCCTTCGTGAAAAAGAAATGACAAATCACAGGTAATAAAGGCAACGGAATGAAAAGTACTGTAAGCATCATAAAGATCGCCGCGGCCGTCATCGCGATAGCCGCACTCATACCTCTTGCGTCGTGCAAACTGCATATCAACATCAATCCGGGAAGTCATCCGTCGGCGGCCACGACGTCTCCGGCAGTCACGACGTCTCCGGCGGTCACGACGTCTCCGGCAGTCACAACGTCTCCGGCAGTTACAACGTCTCCGGCGGTCACGACGTCTCCGGCAGTCACTACATCTCCGGCAGTTACAACGTCTCCGGCGGTTACAACGTCTCCGGCAGTCACGACGTCTCCGGCGGTCACGACGTCTCCGGCAGTCACTACATCTCCGGCGGTCACAACGTCTCCGGCCGTCACGACGTCTCCGGCAGTCACGACGTCTCCGGCAGTCACTACATCTCCGGCAGTTACAACGTCTCCGGCCGTCACGACGTCTCCGGCAGTTACAACATCTCCGGCAGTCACTACATCTCCGGCAGTTACAACATCTCCGGCGGTCACGACGTCGCCTGAGCCCACGGCTCATTCGGACCTCTCACCGATCTCTGGAAGATTTTCGAAGAACGTCGATCCGAACGGATACCTGAAGCTCATACTCGATTACGAGACCGTCACCCGCGACAACGACGGCATGAAGATCCGCTTCAGCGTCAAGCTCAGCTGCTATTCGATCTATATAGGAAAAAGAACATCGACGATCACCGTCGGCGGAGTCACCCGTAAATACTACACAGACGAAGCCGAAAAGGAGTTCAGCAACAAGCGCGCCGAACTCGAGATCGGGAACTTTGAGATGGAAGTCCCGCTCGCCGGCGGAACAGGAACTCTCGACGTGGTGATGGAGCAGAATCTCAACATAGTATTCAGCGAAATTGAGTACCGTAAAGTCACGCTCGAAGGCGTGATAATCGCCGACTGACCGGCGTTCGCGGCCCCGTAAGGGCCGCATGCCAGGCTGTTCTCTCATTATAGCGAACAGACAACAGATTGAAGGCGAGATATTTGCCAGATGAACGGCAGGTACCTCCGGCCACGTAAGGGCCGTATGCCAGGCTGTTCCACGCGGCACGGCCGCCGGATAAAGGCTCAAAGACGTGAAAATGACGCGGCACCCGAAAAAGGAGGGTGCCGCGTTTGCTGTATTATAATGATTTCTGCAGGATCTTATTCAGGCTTTCCGCCGTCTTCCTCCGGCTCCGGCGGGAGGCCGGGAAAAATGCCGGCGACGTCGGACGGCCGCGTATTCTTCAGCACCGCCAGCATGAATACGAGCACGGCGACACCAAGCACCGCTGTGATCGCAACCGTGGCGGCGTCCCATATCTTCCCCTCTCCGAGTTTCGGCACGAGATTCCCGTTGAAATCGAAAAGCGAGTGAAGGAATACGCAGATCCATACCGAATGTGTCCGCAGCAGCACTATGGCGCACATCCCGCCTATCAGAAATGAATATCCCACCTGAAGGATGACAGACAGCGGTGACGCGCCGATGAACAGATTGAGGATGTGTACCGCACCGAAGACGAGCGACGTGACGAGAGTCGCTCCGAAGATCTCGCGGGAGCTGCTTCTCCGGTCCTCGAGGACCGACATGAAGAGCACTCCCCTGAATGCGACCTCTTCGAAAAGGCCGATCGATATCGATTCGAGGGCGTAGAGCGCCAGAGCCGTGCCCCTGTGAGTTACCGCCGCGCTTCCGGAGAGCAGACCGATGACCGGCAGGTTGTTTATCACGACGGCAAGCGCGGGAAGAGTCACGAGCAGGGCGAAGGCCCTGTTTTTCTTCGTGAATCCCAGGATCCGGTACTTCCGCGTCAGCATGATCGGTATGAACAGCGAAGCCCCGATGAGCCTCGTGACTGTGACCTTCATCATATCCTGGATCAGCGGGTCGGACGAGTATTCCGGCGGGAAGATCTCGAGGACCGCGATCGCAGCAGCGAACGCGAATACGAGAATGAAGAAAACGGTACGTTTCCTTCCCGTTTTCACCGTCTTCGCAGGGATATCGATCCCTTTTCCCGGAGCAGAAGTCTCTTCCGGCTTTGCGGTCTCCTCCGAAGGCGTCTTTTCAGGTATTCTGTTTTCTTTCTTTTGCGTCATATTGAGATCTCCGGAGACGGTTTCCGCGCTCAGCCGGCGGAAGACTCTTTCAGCTTTCGATCGCGGCGGACAAGGAGAAAAAGCAGCACCGCGCCGCCCAGGAACAGAAGCACCGATATCAGCTGCGACGGCGAGAGCGCGGGAATGAACGAGCTCCCCCTGTCGTCCCCGCGTAGAAATTCGATAAAGAAACGCCATACCGAATACGATATCATATACACCGGCATGCAGAAGCGGAACCCTCTTCTGCAAAGGATGAACAGCACGGCGGCTAGAATCGCCAGGAATACAGCTTCGTAAAGCTGTACGGGTATGACCCTGTATCCCGGGTTCTCCATGTGTATCCCGTACCAGGCGTCGGTAGCGGCGCCGTGGCAGCATCCGGCAGTAAGACAGCCGATACGCCCGATCGAATGCGCCGCGGGGATGCTGACGGCGAGGATGTTGACGAGCGAATATATCTTCTTTTTGTGAAGGCCGTCTTTGAAAACGAATCTGCCGGCGGTAAAATAGACGGCAAAAAAGACCGCGGCGCCGCCGAGCAGGCCTCCGAAGAAGGTGGCCCCGGTGTTCTTGCCGATAGAGAACTTTCCGCCGCCCAGGGCATTCCAGACAGCCTGAAGCGCAACGGCTCCGAAATAGCCTCCGATCACCGTCGCCACGGCGACTCCGAGCACGAAATTATGATATTTCGCATCGAACTTCTCTCTGTCCGAAAAATATCTGAAGATCAGCATGGCGACGATGACCCCGACACCCATGAGAATGTCGTAGAGCGTCATGCCGAAGATTATCTCGCGAGGGTACATTACTTGACCGCCTCTCCGATCGACGCGAGGATCTCGCGCTGGCGGCGGCGCATGTCGGCGTCCTCGGTATCTCCCCTCTCGTGGTCGTAACCGAGCAGGTGGAGCATCGAATGGACCGACAGGAAGGCAACTTCGCGCTCGAAGGGATGGCCGTAAAGGTCGGCCTGAGCCGCGGCGCGTTCGAGCGAGATCACGATGTCCCCGAGCTCGTACCTTTCGCCGTCGAAGGTGTCGTCAAGCCTGCCGTCATCCGCCTGCGGAAAGGACAGGACGTCGGTCGCGGCGTCCTTCCCCCTGTATTCGCGGTTGAGCTGCCTTATCGTCCTGTCGGACACGAACGTGACCGAAACGGCGCAGGGCCCGCTCACTTTTTCATATTCAAGCGCCGCGGTCAGCGCTTTTTCGACAAGCTTCTTTACGTCATTGATCTCTTCTTTGCCGTATTTTCTCGTTCTGTTCATAAAATCGATATAAAGGTCCATGATCCGATACGTTCCTTCCACAATGCGTGAGTTGATGACTCCGTGCCGGCCGCGCTCGGTTTCCCGTCCGCAGACGGTTCCCGGTCCGGCGGCCCTGTTACGCGGATAACCTTTCCCGCGCCGGTATGTTTACAGTTTGCGGTAGCGGGTCGGGCTCCTGTGCTTCTGGAACTCGGCCGCCTGCTCCTTCTCATATTTGTCGTACGCGACGATTATCTTCTGCACCAGCCTGTGGCGGACGACGTCCGCCTCGGTGAATTCGTGCACCGCGATCCCGTCGATGCCGCGGAGTATGGTCACGGCGGAGCCGAGCCCGCTCTTCTGCCCGCGGGGGAGATCGGTCTGCGTCAGGTCGCCCGTCACGACCGCCTTCGAATTGTTTCCCATCCTCGTGAGGAACATCTTCATCTGCTCGAATGTGGCATTCTGCGCCTCGTCGAGAATGATGAACGAATCGTCGAGCGTGCGTCCGCGCATATAGGCGAGCGGCGCGACCTCGACCGTTCCCTTCTCGGTTGCGCGCTGATAGTTCTCGAGGCCCATAAGCTCTCCCCGGGCATCGTGAAGGGGCCTGAGATAGGGATCGATCTTGCTCTGAAGGTCGCCCGGGAGATATCCGAGTTTTTCTCCCGCCTCGATAGCCGGTCTCGTCAGCACTATCCGGCTGACCTGGCGCTCGCGCAGGGCCTTGACGGCCATGGCGACGGCAAGAAAGGTCTTCCCGGTACCGGCCGGACCGATCCCCATCACGACGGTGTTCTTCTTTATCTGCTCGACGTACTTCTTCTGTCCGACGCTCCTCGCGTGGACCGGTCTTCCCCTGGCGGAGACGCAGATGCAGTCGGAATCGTATCCGCTGAGCTCTCCTCCCTTTCCCGACGCGACCATGTCGGCGACATAACGCACCGTCTGCTCGGTGAGCTCGCCCTTTTTCCCTACGATACCCGAAAGGATACCGACGGCCTCGGCAGCCGACGCGACCTTCCCGGGATCCGGACCCGATATCGCTATGAGGGCGCCGTCGCCGCCGCCCTCGGTCGGCGCTACGGCCCCCGTGACGCCGAAGGTCTCCTCTATCATCTTTATGAAGACGTCCCGGCTGCCGAAGATCAGAGCCACGTCTCCGCCGTCGGGGACCTTTACGTATCTCGTGTCTTTTCCGTTCAGTGATTCCATATGTGAAGACAGTCCTTGCTTCCGAATTCGGTATGCGGCGCGGCCGTTCCGGCGCGACGGTCTGATACCTGTAATATTTTATCATAAAACTGTACATTCTTCAATATAAATCGCAAATAACGGGCGGAGATACCGTATTCCGGGCCACGCGGAGCCTTCGCTGACCGAGCGAAAATTCTTGACAAGGGTCTGTCCTTTGACTATAATATTATTTAGAGATACTATATTTTAGTTTGTTTTTCTGCGGAGATCGAATCATGTTTCCATACGACAGGGATATATCCCGGCTCTTTCATATCCTCCGGCGCGCGGGCGGCGTTCTCCCGGCCCCGGGTATCCGGCATCCGGCTCTCAAGGTCAGCATAACCGCCAGGGGGATCCCCTCGCCGGCGGAGCTGTCGCTCACCTACACATCGCTCATTCTGATCATCACCGTAGCCGTCGCCGCGTGCTGCGCCGCGGTGCTGTTCATTCCCCTGCGGCGCGCCCCGGTGAGGCGGAGACTGCTCACGTATTTCATCTCAATGCCGGTTTTTGTCTTCCTGTCGGTATTCTTCTTTTCCGACATCGGGACGGCGCTCGCGGCACTGGGAGTCGGCGCCGCCGGTCTTTCCGCCGATTTTTTCGGATATACCGGTCTTACCGCCGTGTGCGGTGCGGGGATCGTGTACCTCGGATTCTGCGCCCTGCTCTGCAGTCACGGCGCGATGAAGAAAAAAGGCAGAACAGCGATACTGGTGACATCCCTCATATATTTTGCTCTCGAATACCTCCTGTGGGTCGCGGCTCTGTTCGCGGGGAAGGTGGAACGGTATACGCTGGGCGAGGTATTTCCCGCAGTCGGAAAGGTATCATTCCTTGCTCCTGCCGCGGAATCGGGGCTGTTCGCCTTCAGCATCCTGCTTCTGGTTCTGTATATCACAGGCTACCTCCTCTCGTTCACCGCAGTTATGAAGGACGGCGAGACCGAGAGCCCCGCTGCCCGCGGCGGAAAGTCCCGGGCAGAGAGCGGGGATGCCGCCGTCGCAAAGAGGCGCGCTGCTGAACCTGAAGACTATCCCGACAGCGGAAAGTGCTGCCTCACCTGCGTCTTCTCGCGGAAGCTCTCTGTCCCCGGCGGTAAGGTCCTCTGCGACAGAAAGGGCGTCACCGACGCCGGATTCTGCTGCGGCAGATACGAATACGACCCGCTCAAGACCGAGCCGGTGCGCCCGCCTCTCCCGACGTCCGGACCTGAAAATGACGGCGTCGCAGCGAACGATCACACACAACCGACCGAACTATGAATGAACATTTTGAAAAAAACAGACTGACGAGATCCGGACTGTGCCGCGTGCCCCGGCTCCTTTTCGCCTGCCGTTTCACTGTGCTGCTCCTCGTATTTGCCGCAGCCGCACCGCTGTTTGCGGGATGCGGCAGTCCCGAATACGCTCTTGTAAGCGAGGGAAACCGTACGTCCGGGGGACTTGTCTACAGCCTTTACGAGAACGGCGCCGCGGAACTTACAGGATCTGACGCCCCGGCAGACGGCATACTGCGCATCCCCGACGAAGCCGACGGACACAGGGTCGTATCGGTCGGCGACGGCGCTTTTTCCGGCAGACAGGATTTCTATGCCGTGATCATCGGAGAAAACGTCAAGAAGATAGGGACCTCGGCATTCTCCGGCTGCTCCGCCCTCACCTTCGCCGACCTCGGAAACACATCCGAACTTTGCGCATACGCGTTCTCGGACTGCCCGAATCTCACGCACTGCGAGAACCTGTCGGCAGTAACGTCGCTCGGAAACTCGGCCTTCGAGGGCGACTCTTCGCTGACATCGGCAGTCTTCTCGAAGAAACTGAAGACCGTCGGGTCGTCGGTCTTCTACGGCTGTTCGTCGCTGACCGTCCTCATACTGCCCGGCTCCGTGAGATCGTGCGGCCCCGATCTCTGCTTCGACTGCGGCTCGCTCGTCTATGCAGGGCTCGACGGTCTCGAAGACATCCCGGAGCGCTGCTTCACCAAATGCTCCTCGCTCACCGCGGTGACGGCTCCGAAGATCAGGACTGTGGGAGCGCAGGCGTTCCGGAACTGCGCCGCGCTTTACGATATCACTCTCCCGAGGTCGCTCCGGGAGGTCGGCGACTCGGCCTTCTCGGGATGTTTGTCGATTGGCGGGATAGGCTACGCCGGCAGCGAATCGGCATGGGGCAGGATCGACGTCGCTCCGGGCAACGACGAACTGAAGGGAGCATCCCCCGTCTTTTCGTCGAAGACAGCGAAGAGCTCAGAGGATTTCCCGACTGAAGATAACGGGGCCGCCGGGACATACAAAACCGCGGTCTTTGCCGCGGCTTCGGGAGAGCCCTCGGTGAGCGGAGACTTCACCTACGTCACCGACTCCGACGGCTGCGCGATGATAACGGCTTACACGGGATCGTCGTCCGCGGTACGCCTCCCGTCCGAGATCGACGGACGTCCTCTTGCCGCCGTCGGCGACTTCGCCTTTTCAGAGAACACTTCGCTGGTCTCGGTCGAATTTCCCGACTCCGTCATATCCGTCGGAGACGGCGCGTTTGCCGGATGCAGATCGCTCTCGGCCGTTAACGGGGGGAAGAATATCAGAAATGTCGGGATAATGGCTTTCGAGGACACTCCATGGCTTGCCGCCATGACGCAGGAATTCGCGACCGTGTTCGATTCCGTCCTTATCAAATACAGCGGCTCGGCCCCCGCCGTAAAGATCCCGTCGGGGATAAAGCACATTGCCGGAGGCACCTTCACGACGCGGGAGGGGCTGTATTTTGCAGACCTCGGGAACGATGTCCTGTCGGTCGGGAATCAGGCGTTCGCCTTCTGCTCCGACCTGCGGCTCGTTCGCGGACCGTCGGTAGTCGAGATCGGAAAATACGCTTTCAGCTACTGCGGGGAACTTAAGTCGTTCGAACTGCCCTCCCTCCGCCTGTCGGGGGAATACGCCGTGGCCGACTGCCACACGCTAAGGTATTTCGGATGTTCCGGAAAGGTTACCGAACTCGGGGGCTCCATCCTTATGAACTGCCAGAACCTGCGGCTGTTCAGAGTACCCGAAGGAATAGAAAAGCTCCACGCGAGCTGCTTCGACAGCTGCATGCCGTTCATCCTCTTATCCCCCTTCGATAAAGCGGAACTTCTTTCACGCTCGGTCGAGGACGGCGACATGTACATATCCGACATGCTCATCATTCCCGGTTACGGAGGTTGACCGAACATATGATAAATCCTCTGAAACACTCCAACGCGAGGAGGTCGGCGCTCTTCGGGGCCGCCGCCGCCGTGCTTTGCGCCGGCCTTGCCCTGATCCCGTACTTCCTCACCTTCTTCGCGCCGTTTGCTCTGCTCTCAGCGGTCCTGCTCGTGACTCCGGTTTTCGTGATCCCGGTGATATTCCTCGACCCGGAAGGCAGCGGGAAGCGCGGAACAGCCGTCGCGGCATCGTTATCCGGAGCACTCGCCGCAGGCCTCGTCTTCTTCTTTACAGTCATGCTGCGGAGGAAGACGTCGCTGTACAGGATGACCTGGCCGGCCGTCCTGATCATCGCAGGGATCTTTGTGATACTGCTCGTAGCCGACAGACTGTGCAAACACACTCCGTCGGATGATCAGGCAGACTCGGCGCTCACGGCGACGGTGCGCTCCGGCTTCGCCGCCGGCAGGCTCGCGTCGCTGCTGCTCCAGCCCTTTGCCGTCCTGCGGCTGCTCGGGTTCTACGACCCGCTGACGCTGCTCGACGTCGCGATGGCGGTCATATTCTTCTACTGCGCGGCCTTCTCTCTCGTCGCTGCGGCTGCAAGGCTAATACGCAGAGAGTACAGAACGCGTCCCGATCTGTCGGTCCCTGTGCCGTTCTCGGGCTGCGGAGACATCGGCGTGATCGGATATCTCGAGAAGAACACCGGCATCACGATGAGGAGCCTGTGGAGCATAAAAATGATCCGGAGGACGCTCCCGATAGCGCTTACGGCGCTTGTAGCCGTATTCTGGTTCGCCACCGGACTCCACGAGGTCAAGCCGTACGAAAGAGGCGCGCTGTACCGGTTCGGGAAGCTCTCCGACCGGGTCCTCGAGCCGGGTCTTAGCATCACGCTTCCCTACCCCTTCGACAAGGTCGAAAAGTACGAGACCGAAACGGTGAAGGAACTGACCGTCGGTTATATCAGCAAAGTCGAGACCGACGTCATCTGGACCGAGGCTCACGGCGGCGAGGAGTTCAAGCTGCTGGTCGGCGGAGGAAACGAGCTGGTCTCGGTGAACCTCAGGATAGAATACCGCATCTCCGATCTGCTCTCATACATAAGGTGCTGCTCATCGCCCGACAAGCTGCTCGAAGCCGCGGCCTACGAGCTCGTCACGAAGGATATAATCTCGACCGACCTCGAAACGCTGCTGTCGATCGACAGGCAGGAGTTCTCCGAGACTTTCGTAAGGCAGCTGCGCGAGAAGACCGGTTCCTACGGAACATCCGTCGCGGGAGGGGGAGGCGGAGGCACGGGCACCGGCCTTGAGATCGTGTCGGTGGTGCTCGAGAGCATACACCCGCCTGTCAACGTCGCGGCGAAATATCAGGAACTCATTTCGGCCGGCATCGACGCCGGAAAGAAGATGCTGCTGGCCGAAGGTTACGCGAAAAAGACGGTGGCCGAAGCCGAAGCTCTCCGCGACTCGACCGTAAACAGGGCTACCGCCGACGGCTACTCAAAGATCGCCGACGCCAGGGCATCGGTTTCGGAGTTCATGGCCGGAGTCGAGGCCGACAGCAGATACAGCGACTCCTACCGCAACTACAAATATCTCTCCGCTCTGACGGAGGCATACAGACGGTCGAGGCTGATCCTCGTCGGAGAGGGCATCGACAGCGCCAGGATCTGGCTTGGAGAATGACATAATGAGCATGAACGAATACGATAACGAAAAAGAAAAAGATATGACTGAAAACGCAACTGCCGGTGAAAATGCTGCCGTGAATGAAAACACCGCCGCCGTCGCCCCCCGGGCAGGAAAAAGCAGAGGCGGGCGGATCTCCAGGATCATACTCGCGGCGGTCATCCTCGTATTCATAGTCTGGTTCGGATTCACCTTCAGGCTCCGCGAGGGCAGCTGCGCGATCGTGCTGAGGTTCGGAGCGCCCCGCTCGCAGGTCACCGAGGCCGGCATCCACATGCGTCTTCCCTGGCCCTTCGAGACGGTCACTGACTACGACAGCCGCCTGCAGTACCTCGAGACGGCCTATCTGGAGACGATAACAGGCGACAAACGCAACATTATCATTCAGCCGTACATCATCTGGAGGATCGAAGACCCTCTGCTCTATCACAACAGCGTCGGAGCTTCGGGCAATATCGATTCATACATAAGAGATCAGGTGTTCAGCGCTACCAACAGCATACTCGGCGGGTACGATCTCTCGAACATCGTATCGCTCGAATCAGAGTCGATAAAGACCGAGGAGATCCAACAGGCGATAACTGATACCGTCGCGGCAAAATGCCGCGCCAATTACGGTATCGAGGTGCTGAACGTCCGGATCCTGCGCCTGTCGCTCCCCGACACCAACCTCCAGAGCGTATTCGCCCAGATACCGGACGAACGCCAGACGGACATCGACACCAATCTCGACACCGCCGACCGCGACGCAAACAGGATC
>JAEEGL013449909.1_pt1 | contig 20598 bp, 18 predicted proteins | sample 9134231 | NCBI WGS metagenome assembly JAEEGL01 (sample SAMN16246548, study PRJNA631951) | gut metagenome | biome: gut microbiome; feature: rumen; material: fiber-attached | host: Bos | place: Iran: Karaj | collected 2018-10
ATAGCAAAGTGGCTCACCTGTACCCATCCCGAACACAGAAGTTAAGCACTTTAACGCCGACGATAGCGAAAGCAAAAATAGGACATTGCCAATATCATTAAATGCCCAGATACTTTAAACATAAGTTGATGGGCTTTTTTTGTAAAAAATTATAAATAATCTCATAGACTTTAACATAAGTTTATGAGCTTTTTTTGTAAAAAAAAATAAAAGCCCTTGACAACCACCCCAAAATTTAGTATATAATGTTAACTGTGGAAGGATTGTGTAATATGGCAAAGAAACTTGTAATAGTAGAATCACCAAGTAAAAGTAAAACAATAGAAAAATATTTAGGCAGTAATTATAAGGTAGTATCATCACTAGGACATATAAGAGATTTAGCAACATCAGGAAAATTTGGTTTAGGAGTAGATTTAGAAAATAACTTTAAACCAGACTATACACTAATAAAAGGAAAGAAAAAACTAGTATCAGATTTAAAGAAAGACGTAAAGAACTCTGACTTTATCTATCTAGCAACCGACCCCGATCGTGAAGGAGAAGCTATTTCATGGCATCTATATGACACCCTAGGATTAAAAGAAGGAGATTATAAAAGAATTGTTTTTAACGAAATAACTAAAGACGTAATCTTAAATTCATTTAATCACGCTAGGGATATAGATGACAATTTAGTAAAATCTCAAGAAACAAGAAGAATCCTAGATAGAATAATAGGTTTTAGATTAAGTAAATTAATGCAATCAAAAACTGAAGGAAAATCAGCTGGTCGTGTTCAAAGTGTAGCATTAAAACTAATAGTAGACCGTGAAAGAGAAATCCAAGCCTTTAATGTTGAAACATACTATGAAATAGATGCCTACTTTGATGAATTTGAATCTAAATTAGATACTTATAAAAATGATAAAATAGAAATAAAAACTGAAGAAGAAGCACAAAAAATATTAGATAACTTAGACAAATACTTTATAATTGAATCAATCGAAAAGAAAGAAAAAGATCGCCAAAGTAAATTTCCATTTACAACTTCTACAATGCAGCAAGAAGCATCTAACAAATTAAACTTTACCTCAAAGAAAACGATGTCAATCGCTCAAAAACTATATGAAGGAATATCTCTAAAAGATGAAACAGTAGGTTTAATTACCTATATGCGTACTGATTCTATTCGTATGAGCGATGAGTTTATTAAAAAAACTTATGCATATATTAAAGAAAACTATGGTGAAAACTATATCGGTTACGTAAAAAAATCTAAGAAAACAGAAAATGTTCAAGATGCTCATGAAGCCATAAGACCAACAAGTATTAATAGAACACCGGAAAGTGTAAAAGAATACTTAACTAATGACGAATACAAATTATATCGAATGATTTATTATCGTGCCCTAGCATCACTTATGAAAAACGCTAAAGTTGAAGCTACAACGATAATCTTAAATAATAATGACTATCGCTTTAAAACAACTGGTCAAATACTTATCTTTGATGGATATTTAAAAGTATATTCTGAATATGAAGACTCAAATGATAAAGAATTACCAAATCTTGATGAAGGAATTAGTATTGAAGCAAATAAAGTAGAGTACTCAGCTCATGAAACTAAACCACCAGCAAGATATACAGAATCTAAATTAATTAAAGAAATGGAAGAATTAGGAATTGGAAGACCATCTACATATGCCAAAACAATAGATACCCTAAAAGAAAGAGCTTATGTAAAAGTAGTAGAAAAGAAATTCATTCCAACAGAAGTAGGTTTTGATATAACAGATAGACTACAAGAATTCTTTAAAGACATAATAAACGTAAAATATACCAAAGAAATGGAAGACGATTTAGATAAAATAGCTGATGGAAATCTAATTTGGTATAAACTACTAGAAAGATTCTATAACGAATTTGAACCAAAAGTAGAAATAGCATTCAAAGATATGGAAAAGAAAGCCCCTGAAGAAACAGGAGAACTATGTCCTAAATGTAATAGCCCATTAGTAATAAAACAATCTAAGTATGGAAAATTTGTTGCCTGTTCTAACTACCCAAAATGCAAATACATAAAACCAAACGAAACAAAAAAAGAGATAGTAGAAATAATGAATTGTCCACACTGTGATGGAAAAATAATTGAAAAAACAACTAAAAAAGGAAAAATATTCTATGGTTGTAACAATTACCCAAAATGTAAAACAGCTACTTGGGATAAACCAACAGGAGAATTATGTCCTACTTGTAAAGAATTACTAGTAGAAACAAAATCAGGAATTAAATGTTCAAGTTGTGACTATACAAAATAAACTGTATTAAAAAATACAGTTTTTTTAATCAGAATATTTTTTATTCCTTATAAATTCCCTTAATATCTTTGTAATAGCTCTTTTTTCAATTCTCGATACATAGCTTCTAGATATTTTAAGTCTCTTAGCAATATCCTTTTGCGTCAGTTCATCTCTATTATTAAATCCATACCGCATATCAATTATTTTTCTTTCTCTTGGAGTAAGAATTTTTAAATAATCTTTTAATAACGCTATATTATCTTTAACATAAATATCTTCCAGATAATCCGGATCTTTTGTTTTTAATATATCTAGTATAGTTATTTCATTACCTTCCTTATCACAACTTATTCCATCATATATACTAATATTTTTACTATTCTTTTTATTACTTCTAAAATACATTAATATTTCATTCTCTGCACACTTAGCAGCATAAGTAGTAAGCTTAACTTTTTTATCCAAAGAATAAGTATCTATTCCCTTAATAAGACCAACCGTACCAATTCCAATCAAATCATCAACTTCCTCGTTACTAGTATCATATTTCTTAACTATATGAGCAACTAATCGCAAATTATGAAGTATTAATTTGTTTCTAGCATCCTTATCACCACTTTTCATCTTCCTAATACATTCTTCTTCTTCCGTACTAGATAAAGGAGGGGGAAATACTTCATTAGAATAACTACCAAGAAAAGACATGTTAGATAAAATAATTTTTAATAAATACAAAAACATAATACACCCCTAATAAAATATATAAATAAAACAACTGTTTTAGAACAATTGACAACCCATAAAAGCTATGATATCATTTAAATGAAATTTAGAAAGTGTGATTTTATGAACAAATTTTACCCAGAAATATATCAAAAAGATATCTATTCAATTAATTATCAAAAACTAAAAGAAAACAACGTAAAATGCTTACTATTTGATTTAGATAATACCTGTATACCCTATAAAGAAGAGATCATTCCCCAAGAGTTAGAAGAACTCTTTAATAAACTTACGGATATGGGATTTAACGTAATAGTATTCTCTAATTCATCAAAGAAAAGATTAGAAAAACTAAATCTTAATGTCAACTATCATGCTTCATCTAGAAAACCCCTAAAAAAGAATTTTAAGAAAATAATAAATCAATTTAATTATAAAGAAGACGAAATCTGTATAATAGGAGATCAACTACTAACAGATGTTTTTGGCGGCAATTTAGTAGGTATTCATACCTGCTTAATTGAACCTCTAACAGATATTGATATGTTCTTTACAAACTTCTCAAGGAAAATAGAAGCGGGTATCTTTAAAAAGTTTTCTAAACAAAAAAAATTAATAAAAGGAAAATATTATGACTAAATGTAAAGGTTGTGGAGTAGAATTACAAGATACTGATTCAAATGCTCTAGGTTACACTACTGATATTAATAAAGAATTATGTATGCGTTGTTTTAAATTATCTAATTATGGAGAATATCAAAAAGTAGCTTTTAACAATGATAACTACCAAAATATCATAAATAAAATACCTGCCGATTCTCTAGTACTATTAACTACAGATATTCTATCTCTTAATCTAGATTACATTAATAATTTTAAAGAGCCACTACTAATAATAACTAAAAGAGATATTTTCCCAGAATCAGTAAAAGAATATAAACTAATAAATAAACTAAAAGAAAAATATCAAAACCTAAAAGATATCATTATTGTATGCGGTAAAAATAACTACAATATCGATTACCTATACAATAAAATAAAAGAATTATCAAACAATAAAGAAATATATCTATTAGGATATACTAATACAGGAAAATCGACTCTTATTAATAGACTAATAAAAAATTATACAGATAAAGACATAAGAATAACTGAAAGTATCCATCCCGAAACAACATTAGACAAAATAACTATTAAGATTAATGAATTAACTATAAATGATACTCCAGGATTAATAGATAATAACAATATAATCAATTATTTATCTCATAAAGAACTTAAAAAAGTCTTACCCAATAAAGAGATAAATCCCAAAACCTGCCAAATAAACAATAAAGGAAGTATCTTAATTGATAGCTACGTAAGAATTGATTACGAAACCAAAGATAAAAATAGTATTGTTATCTATACATCGAAATTACTAAATATAAAGTTTATATCCCAAACAAATAACACTCTTAGAAACAATAAACCATATGAATATACTCTTGAAAATAAAGATATCGCTATCCTAGGATTAGGCTTTATTAAAATAACTAAAAAAATAAAGATAACAATCTATACCCTAAATAACATTAAACCACTTATTAGAGACAATTTAATATAGAAGGTGAATAAATGAATATTGATACCATAAATATAATTGCCCTTGCTTATATAGGTGATAGTATATTTGATTTATATATAAGAGAATCCCTAATAAAAAAAGGAATTCAAAAAGTAGAACTATTACAAAAAGAAGCAACCAAATACGTATCAGCTAAAGGACAAGCAATAATCCTAAATAATTTAATTAATAACAATATCTTAACAGATAAAGAATTAGATATAATAAAAAGAGGTAGAAACAACAAAAGAAGTAATCATCCCAAAAATACAGATATAATTACTTATAAACAATCAACAGGCTTTGAAGCCTTACTAGGATACTTATATTTATCTAATCAAAAAGATAGACTACAACAAATACTAAACAATATTGAGGTGAAATAATGTATATATTTGGAAAAAATGTTGCAAGAGAAAAACTAAATACAGACACTAAAATAAATAAAGCTTATCTCAATAATAACTTTAAAGAAAAAGATATTATTCAAAAACTAAAAGAAAAGAATATTAAAATAAACTTTGTTGATAACAAAATATTAAATAACAAAGTAGAAGGACTTCACCAAGGAATAATTCTAGAAATAGATGACGTAAAAACATATTCTCTAGAAGAATTCCTAAAAAGTATTAACAATACTAATAATACCAGAGTAGTTCTCTTGGATCATCTAGAAGATCCCCATAACTTTGGAGCCATAATAAGGACCTGTGAAGCCTTAGGAATAAATGGTATCATAATACCAAATGATAGATCAGTAAACATTAATTCTACAGTTGTTAAAACATCAGTAGGAGCTATAGAATATATAAATATTATCAGAGTTCCCAATTTACAAGTAGCAATCAAAAAACTAAAAGAAAACAATTTCTGGATAATTGGAACTGATATGAAAGGAACTGACTATAGAAAAATGGACTATAACATGAATACCTGCCTAATAATTGGTAATGAAGGAAAAGGAATGAGTAATGTAATAAAGAATAACTGTGACTATATTGTCTCTATTCCTATGAAAGGAAAAATAGATAGTCTAAATGCATCAGTATCCTGTGGAATAATATTATCAAGGATGGTTGAATAAAATGGATTACAAAGAATTAAATGATAACGAATTAGTATCTTTAGCTAAAGAAAAAAATGAAGAAGCAAACGAGTTATTACACCAAAAATATAGACCATTAATTAATAAAAAATGTAATAAATATTACAAATATGTAAGTAATAAAGGAATAGAACTATCAGATCTAATTCAAGAATGTCTACTAGGATTTGAAGAATCAATAAAAGACTTTAATCCCGATGATAACGTAACCTTCTATACATTCACTAATATCTGTATGGATAGACAAATATTAACAGAAATAAAAAGAGTAAACAGAGACAAATACAAACTACTAAATGAAGCTATCCCCCTAGAAACACTAGATACAGAAAATGATATTAATCTTATAGATTGTCTCCAAGACAATACCGATAATCCCGAATTAGGACTATTAGAAGAATTAGAATATCAAGAATTATATAACAAAATAGTTAAGAATTTAACTCAATTTGAAGAATGTGTCTTTAACCTAAAATTACAAAACTTCAATTACAAAGAAATAGCCGATATCCTAGATAAAGATCCCAAAAGTATCGATAATGCTATTCAAAGAATAAAAAATAAAATAAAAGAACTAAATAACTAAAAAGAATAAAGGAGTAATGGTAATATGAAAATAAAGAAAGCCATATCAGAAAATTTAGGCCTAACATTTGCCTTATTATCTGCATTTCTATATGCCTTTACGATTATAATAGAGAAAAAATATATTACCTTTATGGATTCCTATAGTATCTTGTTTTATATGTACTTAGGAGCAGGATTAGGACTATTTATAATCCACAAAATACTAAATCAAAAAGAAAATCCCAAAACAGAAAAAATAACCAGAAAAGAAGTACCCAAAATAATTCTAATAGTTGTATGTGAATTACTAGCATCTTTCTTTATAATTGAAGCCCTAAAACAAACAAGTGCTAGTCTTGTATCACTACTATCTATATCTGAAATAGTAATGACATCTATAATTGCATATCTATTCTTCAAAGATCCCATGAATAAAAGTGAAATAATTGCTATTATATTAGTCTTAACAGGAAGCTTTATTCTAAACTTTAAAGGTGGAATATTAGATAATATTCAATTATCATCAATATATGTAATTGTAGCCTGTTTCTGTTGGGGACTAGCTAATAACATAACTGCTTCTATAAGTAACAAAGAACCAACACTATTTACCGCAATAAAATGTACTGCCGTAGCACTTATGTATTTAATACTAATAGTATCTACAGGAGAATTAATCTTCAATAATCTTATCTTAATATTTTATGGATTCTTCTCCTATGGATTAGGAATACTATTTTATGCCGTATCAACAAAATATCTAAAAGCAAGTAAAGCAACCCTAGTATTTTCCTTTAGTCCCGTTTTTAGTATTCTATTATCAGTATTATTTTATAAAGACACAATTACACTAACATTCCTGGTAAGTGCTATTCTAATGATAACAGGAATACTATATATGAATAAAGATACAAAATAATTGGTACTATTTACTAGTACCTTTTTACTTGTAAAAAAATATGATTGTGTTATAATACTATAAGTGTTTGATTGGAGGTGTAATTATGGATAATATTATAATAAGAGGAGCAAGAGTAAATAACCTAAAGAATATAAATCTCGATATACCAAAGAATAAATTAGTAGTACTAACAGGAGTATCAGGAAGTGGTAAATCATCTTTAGCCTTTGATACTATCTATGCTGAAGGCCAAAGAAGATATGTCGAATCCCTAAGTTCTTACGCAAGACAATTCCTAGGTTTAGCCGAAAAACCAGACGTTGATACAATTGAAGGATTATCTCCTGCTATCAGTATTGACCAAAAAACAACTAACAAAAATCCAAGATCAACAGTAGGTACTGTAACCGAAATATACGATTACTTAAGACTACTATATTCAAGAATAGGTATTCCATATTGCCCTAATCACCATATCCCAATTACCAGTCAAAGTATTGAAGAAATGGTAAATAAAATTCTTTCTTATGAAGAAGGAACTAAAATAATGGTAACATCTCCTGTCGTAAAAGGAGAAAAAGGAACTCATAAAGATTTATTAGAAAGTCTAAGAAAAGAAGGATATATAAGAGTAAAAATAGATGACGAATTATATGACTTATCAGAAAATATTGACTTAGACAAAAACAAAAAACATAACATTAACGTAATAATAGACAGACTAATAATCAAAGAAGACATAAGAAGTAGACTATATGAAGCTATAGAAAATAGTACTAAACTATCACACGGAAAAGTAATAATTGATATAGTAGGGAAAGAAGAAGTATTATTTTCTGAAGATTTTGCTTGCCCATACTGTGATTATTCCCTAGAAGAATTAGAACCAAGAATATTCTCCTTTAATGCTCCATATGGAGCCTGTCCTTCTTGTAAAGGATTAGGAGTAGAATATAAAATAAATGTTGATTTAGTAGTAGACAAAGAAAAATCAATTAATGATGGAGCAATTAAAACAGTATCTCTAGACGAAGGAAACAATATCATTAATACCCAAATAAAAACTGTAAGCAAATATTACGACATTGATCTAGATATACCAGTAAAAAAACTACCAAAAGAAAAATTAGACATAATTCTATATGGCTCAAACAGTCAACTAGAATTCAATTACACATCAAAAAATGGTAACACCAGAAATACTTACGATTACTTTGAAGGAATAATAACCAACTTAGAAAGAAGATATATTGAAACCAAAAGTGGTTGGATAAGAGAATGGATTGAACAATTCATGATGGAATTACCATGTGATACCTGTCATGGAGCTAGACTAAAACCTAGTGTCTTATCTGTATTAATAAACAATAAAAACATTTATGAAGTAACCAATATGTCAATAAAAGAATTAAAAGAATTCCTATCTAAACTAAAACTAACTAAAGAAGAACAAGAAATATCAAATATCTTATTAAAAGAAATAAACAATAGATTAGACTTCTTAATTAATGTAGGATTAGACTACTTAACCCTATCAAGAAATGCTGGAAGCTTATCAGGAGGAGAAAGTCAAAGAATAAGACTTGCAACTCAAATAGGATCTAAACTAACAGGAGTACTATATGTTCTAGACGAACCAAGTATTGGCTTACACCAAAAAGACAATCGAAAACTAATAAATTCTCTACTAGAAATGCGTGACTTAGGAAACTCCCTAATAGTAGTAGAACACGATACTGAAACTATGCTATCAGCAGACTACTTAGTAGATATAGGCCCTTTAGCAGGAGAGCACGGTGGTGAAGTAGTAGCCTTTGGTACACCAAAAGAAGTAATGAAAAACAAAAACAGTATCACGGGAAAATTCTTAACTGGAGAATACAAAATAGATATACCTAAAAAAAGAAGAAAAGGAAATAAAAAGTATATAGAAATATTCGGTGCAAAACAACACAACCTAAAAGATATTGATGTAAAAATACCTTTAGGAACATTTACTTGTATAACCGGAGTATCCGGAAGTGGTAAATCTACTCTAATAAACGAAATACTATATAAAAGTGCTAGAAACTACATATATGGTGCTAAAGAAATACCGGGACTTCACAAAAAAATAAAAGGCTTAGAAAACATTGACAAAGTAATAGACATATCTCAAACACCAATTGGAAGAACACCAAGAAGTAATCCCGCAACCTATGTAGGAGTATTTGATGACATAAGAGAAATATTCTCTGAAACAAAAGAAGCCAAAATAAGAGGCTATGACAAAGGAAGATTCTCCTTTAACGTCAAAGGAGGAAGATGTGAAGCCTGTTGGGGAGACGGTGTAAAAAAGATTGAAATGCACTTCTTACCAGACGTATATGTACCATGTGAAGTATGTAACGGAACTAGATATAACAAAGAAACACTATCTATAAAATATAAAGGGAAATCAATTAATGATGTCTTAAATATGACAGTAGAAGAAGCCTTAGAATTCTTTGAAAACCATCCTAAAGTAAAACACAAACTACAAGTACTAATGGATGTAGGATTAGGCTATGTTAAACTAGGCCAATCAGCTCCAACTCTATCAGGAGGAGAAGCTGCTAGAGTAAAATTAGCCAAAGAATTACAAAAGAAACCAACAGGAAAAAGTCTCTTTATCCTAGACGAACCAACAACCGGACTTCATTCCTATGACATCAAAAAACTATTAACAATTCTAGAAAGAATAGTTGATAACGGCGATACCGTATTAGTAATAGAACACAATCTAGATGTCATAAAAGTAGCAGACTATATAATTGATTTAGGACCAGAAGGAGGAAATGAAGGAGGCCAAGTAGTAGCAACAGGTACTCCAGAAGAAATAACCAAAATAAAAAAATCCTATACTGGCGAATTCCTAAAAGATGTCTTAAAAGTGTAAAACAACAATTATTTGTTGCCTTACACTTTTTTCTATTATATAATTACCTTAAATAAAGGAGTGATAAAATGAATGGAGATAAAAATAACAATTCATCACTAACACTAATATTAATAGTAATAATAATAGGGTTAGTAGGATACCTAGTATACGATAAAATAATATCAAGTACTAATACACCACAAGAAGAAAACACACCAAATGAGACAGTTGATACTACTACTGATGAAACACCAGCTACTACAACAAATAACGAAGTATATAATTCAATAATTGAAGAATACAAACAAGCTTTAACAGACGAAAACTATTATGATACGGGAAAATATAATAATATAAACACCAACGCTATTCATATAGCAAGAGATTATCATAATGGTGAATTATACTATGCCTATTACGACATTAATAAAGATAACAAAGACGAACTTATAGTAGGAATAAAAAAAATATCAGAACTATACACTAATGACGGTAAAAGATTCTTTAATGAAGACTGTTTAGGAGAAAGATGCTCTGCTGAAATACTAGATAACGGAACACTATTCTTTAGTGGATCAGGAGGAGCTAGATATCATACCTATAGTTTTCACAAAATAGCATCTGATGGTTACAGTAGTGAATTAATTAAAGGCTATAACATTGAATATGAAGAAGGCGAAAGCTCTTATAGTATGAATAGCCCTACTAAAACTATAACAGAAATAAAAACAAATCAGATAATTACTGATAGTACAGTAGAACAATTAATTGAAGAAGGTAAAGGAAATGCCCAAACAATCGATTTAAATACACTTAATTGGGTAAAAATAGGATAATGAAGACAAAGTTAGATCCCAAAAAGAAAGTGACACCAAAACTTCTTCCTAATCCTACTAATAAAAAACCACAATTAATGCCAAAGAAAAAGTAACATTATATGTTGCTTTTTTTGTCTAATAATTAATAACATAAAACTATTATTATCCCAATATTATGATATAGGTGATAATAATGAATGGACTAACAAAAGAAGAAGTAATTAACAAAAGAAAAAAATACGGTACTAATGAAATAACAGGAAAAAAGAAAGATACATTTTTTAAACTACTACTAGAAAGCCTATCAGACCCCATAATAAGAATCCTATTAATAGCTTTAGGAATCAAAACAATTATTTTAATCAAAGACTTTGATTGGTATGAAACAATAGGAATTGTTATAGCAATTATAATAGCATCCCTTATCTCTACAATAAGTGAATACGGTTCCTCTAAAGCCTTTGAAAGATTACAAGAAGAATCATCTAAAATAAAATGCCAAGTAAAAAGAGATGGACAAGTTAAAGAAATATTAATAGATGACATTGTCAAAGGAGACATCTTAGTCTTATCATCAGGCCAAAAAATCGGTGCCGATGCAATAATAATTGATGGAAGTATCGAAATAGACGAATCATCTATGAATGGAGAAGCCAAAACTATTACTAAAAAAAACAACGATTCTATCTATAGAGGTTGCGTTGTCTATAATGGCAATGCCTTAGCCCTGGTAGAAAAAATAGGTAATAATACCTACTATGGAAGAATGGTAAACAAATTAGGAGAAAAAAGTGATACATCACCACTAAAAGAAAGATTAAACACTCTAGCTACGCAAATAAGTAAACTAGGATACTTTAGTTCTCTATTAGTAAGCATAAGCTACCTCTTTAACAAAATAATAATATCAAATAATTTCCAAATCGAAAAAATAATAAATACTATTTCTAATCTACCATTACTCTTAGCATATATATTACATGCCTTAACACTATCAGTAACTATAATAGTAGTAAGTGTACCCGAAGGCTTACCTATGATGGTAACCCTAGTATTATCGTCTAATATGAAAAGAATGCTAAAAAATAATGTCTTAGTAAGAAAACTAGTAGGAATAGAAACATCAGGAAGTATGAATATACTATTTACAGACAAAACAGGAACTATTACCAAAGGAAAACTAGAAGTAGTAGGGCTAATGTTAGGTAATAATAAACAATATAATAATCTAACTAACTTATCTAAAAAATACAAAAATATTTTAGAAAAGAACTTAATTTATAATAACGAAAGTATCTACAATAATAACGAAATAATAGGAGGTAATATTACTGATAAAGCAATATTAAATTTCATCAAAAAAAGAAAAGAAAACAATATAAAAGAATTATCTAAAATATACTTTAACAGCAATAATAAATATTCCCTAACAATAATAGAAGATAACAAAAAAATATATAAACTAGTAAAAGGAGCTCCCGAAAAAATACTAAACAAATGTGATAGATATTTAGATGAACACAATTATAAACACCTAATCTTAAACAAAGAAATAATAGAAAAAGAAATTAATAAAATAACTAACAAAGGAATAAGAGTAGTAACATTAGCCTATAATAACGAAGACAATAATTCCTTAGATAATTTAATATTACTAGGATTTCTCTTAATAAAAGACGACATAAGAAAAGAAAGTATAACCACCATAAGAAATATCAATAACGCCGGTATAAATATCATAATGGTAACAGGAGATAACCAAAATACTGCTATTAGTATTGCTAAAGAAGTAGGAATTATTAAAAATAACAAAGATTTATCCCTAACTAGTGAAGAATTAAATAAATTATCTGATGACAAAATAAAAGAAATATTACCTCATCTAAAAGTAGTATCTAGAGCCTTACCCGAAGACAAAAGAAGACTAGTAAAAATAGCTAAAGAAGTAGGACTAGTAGTAGGAATGACAGGGGATGGTGTAAACGATTCTCTAGCCCTTAAAAAAGCAGACGTTGGTTTTGCCATGGGAAGTGGAACCGAAGTAGCTAAAGAAGCCTCGGATATAATTATTCTAGACGATAACATTAAATCAATAGAAAAAGCCATTCTCTATGGAAGAACAACCTTTAAAAGTATAAGAAAATTTATCATATTCCAATTAACTGTAAATCTCTGTGCCGTAAGTATAAGTATAATAGGACCCTTTATAGGAATACCAACACCCGTAACTGTAATTCAAATGCTTTGGATTAATATGGTTATGGATACCTTAGCAGGACTAGCTTTTTCCTATGAACCAGCCCTAAAAGAATATATGGAAGAATTACCCAAAAAAAGAAATGAAGAAATAATTAACAAATACATGCTAAACGAAATCCTAATTACAGGAATCTATAGTGCTATACTATGTATTATTTTTTTAAAACTACCACTTCTAAAACTACTATTTAAAACCAAGACTAATCTCATGACAGCTTTCTTTGGCTTATTTATCTTTACAAGTATCTTTAATAGCTTTAATGCTAGAACTAACAGGTTGAATATACTAGGTAATATTACCAAAAATAAAGTATTTATAATAATTATTACCATAATTACAATTATTCAAATAATAATGATTTATTATGGAGGATCACTATTTCGTACTAGTGGACTAAATATAAAAGAATTTATGATTATGATATTACTATCTCTAACAGTAATACCAATAGATTTAATAAGAAAAATATACCTAAAAAAAACAAATAAAAAAATAGAGATATAAAAAATGTATATTACTTTTACATAATATACATATCATTATCCGTATTATTAGCATATGGAGTTTCTAATCTTGTTAATCTCTGATCAAGCCTTTTAACTTGTCGCTCTAATCTCTCAATTCTATTTTGCATATCACTAACTAAACTATTATCATAATTATTAGGAATACTATTAAAATCCTGCATATTATTAAAAGGTGTAAAACCACCATATCCATAATACATATCTCTATTATTCATTTTATCACTCCCATTACATAATTTATTATATGTTTCTCTTTAAAATAGTTGAATAATATGATATACTATTATTACGAGTAAGGAGGATTATATGAAAAAGAAAATAATAATAGAAGAAAAAAATAACAAATCCAAATTTACTAGACTAGTAAAAAACAAATATTTTGAATGGCTTCTTTATACAATTGGTTATGCAATAGTCTTAATGATAGTATCTAATTTATTTAAAAAAAGCTTTTACATAAGTAACAATTATTATGGACTATATTATCTAGTATCATCCATAATAATATATATCTTAAACCAAACAGTTAAACCATTACTATTCTATATTACATTACCACTAACTGCTATAACCTTCGGATTATTCTATCCAATAGTAAATGTTGTAATCCTATATTTAACAAGCCTTATCTTAGGAAGTAATTTCCAAATTCATGGCTATATACTTCCATTTATAATAGCAATAATAATATCACTACTAAATATAATAATGGAAGGTATGATTATAAAACCAATTATTAATAAAGGAAAATAAAAATGAATCGCGTTTTTGTAAACATTGGACCAATAACTATATATTGGTATTCTATAATAATACTAATAGCTATCGTAACCGGTTATGAAATTGCTCTTCATTATTGTCGTAGAAAAAACATACCAGAAATTATTATTGCAGATTTAATAATAGGATTAATAATTAGTGCTATTATAGGAGCTAGAATTTATTTCGTAGCATTTAAATTCAGCTCTTACAAAGATAATATAATTAATATTTTCAAAATATGGGAAGGCGGATTAGCCATATATGGAGGAATAATAGGTGGCTTTATATATCTATTATTCTACTGCAAAAAGAAAAATTTCCCCCTAATAAAACTACTTGATATTATCTCTTTACCATTATTATTTGGACAAGCTATAGGAAGATGGGGAAACTTCTTTAACAGTGAAGCCTATGGTGGAATAGTAACAAAAGAATATTTAACTAATATGCATTTACCTAATTTTATAATAAATGGAATGTATATCGAAAATGCTTATAGAGAACCAACATTCCTATATGAATCAATATGGTGCCTAATAGGAGTAATAATTCTCTTTATAATGCGAAGAAAGAATACAGAAGAAAACGGAAAACAAATAAGCTTTTACCTTATATGGTATGGAGTAGGAAGATTCTTTATTGAAAGCTTAAGAAGTGATAGCCTTTATATAAATAATTACAAAATAAGCCAAATAGTTTCCCTAATTATCATAATAATAGGAATAATTGGTTTATTAACTTCCTTCTTTAAAGTTAATAAAAAGAACAATAAACAAACAGTATCTACTACTGGTAGAATTTAGGAAAGATATATATGAAGTATTTAAAAATAATAATAATTGCTCTATTTTTAGTAGCCTGTTCAAATAAACCAACAGACGCTATAAAATTTAAAAAAGAATATGAAAAATATAACGACACTAAAATAGAATTAACAATTTCAGAAAACAATATAATTGAATACAAAACCAATGAAGAAATAAATAAAATAATAAAAGAAACAGGTGTTATCTATATTGGAAGTCCCAAAGACAACAAAAGTAGACAAGCTTTAAAACTACTATTAGAAGCAGCAGATAGTACAGATATCCAAAAAATATACTATATAGATTCCCTAAAAGGAATTGATCTATCTATCGATAACGCTAAAACACCAATAATATTATTTATCCTTAATGGTGAAATAGTAGAATATAACATTAATGAAAAAGAAACAATGTCTGAAGACGAAGAAATAGATTTATTTAATACCTACTTAAAAGGAATACACGAAGTATTACAAGATACCTGTGATGAGGAGTGTTAATATGGAAAAAAAAGAAAGAGACATTACAGCAATTATAACTAATATCCTATATTTTGTATTAGGAGTATTATTTATCTGTGCAACAAAAGATTTAATTAAAACCTTTGATTATATACTAATCTATGTCTGTGCCGTAATTGGTGTTATTCAAATAATAAGCTATATATTTAGCAAAGAAAAGAAACAAATAAATCTCATAATAGGAGTAATGTTCATCTGGGGAGCACTCGTAATATATGCTTATTATGGCCTTAACATATTACCAACACTATTTAGTCTATATCTATTTATTATGGCACTAAACTTCTTCCAAAAAATAAAAGACGAAAACACTAGCAAATGGATTAATATTCTATTTGCTGTAGGAGCTATCATAACAGGAGTATTACTAATATTTAGTACTCAAAGTGAGGCAACCTTCACATATTTAAAAATAACAGGAGTATATTTAATTATCATAGCAATATATCCTCTAATAGAATATATAAAAAATTACAAAAAATAACAAAAAAGTATACTATTTGTTATTTTTTTATGCTATAATTATTCGGTACGAAAAAAAGAGGTGTAACTATGGAAATTAGAAATATAGCAATTATAGCTCACGTTGACCATGGAAAAACTACATTAGTAGACCAATTACTAAAGAAAAGTGGAACTTTTAGAGACAATGAAGTAGTAGAAGATAGAGCAATGGACTCTAACGATATCGAAAGAGAAAGAGGAATAACCATCCTAGCAAAAACTACAGCCATTAATTACAATGACTGCAAAATAAATATTCTAGATACTCCTGGCCATGCTGACTTTGGTGGAGAAGTAGAAAGAATTATGAATATGGTTGATGGTGTTTTACTAGTAGTAGATGCTTACGAAGGAACAATGCCACAAACTAGATTTGTCCTAAAAAAAGCCCTTGAAGCTGGTGTAAAACCAATCGTTGTTATCAACAAAATAGACAAACCAACCGCCAGAATCAACGAAGTTATAGATGAAGTAATAGACTTATTTATTGAATTAGGAGCAGACGATTCCCAATTAGATTTCAAAACAGCCTATGTTTCCGCCCTAAATGGAACTTGCAGTCTAAGTCCAGAACTTGATTCCCAAAAGGAAGACTACTCTCCATTACTAGATTTAATTATTTCCGAAATACCAGCACCTCAAGTAAATAAAGAAGGAAATTTACAATTCCAACCAGCACTATTAGACTATAACGATTACGTAGGAAGAATTGGAATTGGTAGAATAAAATCAGGAACAATTCGTGAAAACGAAATGGTAAGCTGTGTAAGACTAGACGGAAGTATAAAACAATTTAGAATTCAAAAATTATTTGGCTTTTTAGGACTAAAAAGAATTGAAATAAAAGAAGCCTATGCTGGAGATATAGTTGCAATAGCAGGTTTAACAGACATATCAGTAGGGGAAACAGTATGTGATATTGGTAAAGAAGAAGCTCTACCAATCTTAAGAATAGACGAACCAACTCTTAAAATGACATTCATGACTAGTGATAGTCCCCTTGTTGGTAACGATGGACATCTTATTACTGCCAGTAAAATAGATGAACGTCTATTTAAAGAAACACAAAAAGACGTAAGTCTAAGAGTTGAACAATCAGGAAGAGATTCTTGGGTTGTATCCGGAAGAGGAGAATTACACCTATCTATTCTTATTGAAAATATGCGAAGAGAAGGCTTTGAATTACAAGTATCTCGTCCCGAAGTAATAACAAAAGAAATTAACGGAAATTTATGTGAACCATACGAAGACGTTCAAATAGAAGTTCCCGAAGAAAGTGTTGGTAATGTAATTGAATCACTAGGATTAAGAGGAGCAACTATGCAAAACATGACTTCAATTAATAACTTAACCAGACTAAACTATACAATTCCATCTAGAGGATTAATTGGTTTTATGACTGACTTCATGACTATGACTAAAGGATATGGCATAATAAACCATACATTCAAAGATTACGAACCAATTCAAGACTTATCAGTTGGTGAAAGAAAACTAGGCGTTTTAGTTTCAATGGAAAACGGAAAATCAACTGCCTATGCCATTGGAAATTTAGAAGATAGAGGAATAATGTTTATTGAACCAGGAGAAGAAGTTTATGAAGGAATGATTGTTGGAGAATGCAATAGAGATAACGATTTAGCCGTAAACGTTGTCAAAGGAAAACAACTAACAAATACTAGAGCAGCAGGCTCTGATCATACTGTTGTATTAAAAAGGCCAAGACCAATAACTCTAGAATATGCCCTAGAATATATAAACTCCGACGAATTAGTTGAAATAACTCCTAACAACATCAGATTAAGGAAAAAAATTCTAAATACTGAATTAAGAAAAAAAAGTGATAGCAAAAAAAATAATTAATGCTATCTTTTTTTGTGTAAACTAATAAAAAATATATAAAAAAACCCAAAAATATGTTAAAATAATAATATAACTTTTAACAAAAGGTAGGCGATTATATGAATAATACCGCGTTAATGATAATAACAACAATTATTATTGCCCTTTTCTTAATAGCAATAACATTTTTTATCTTGCGCAAAAAAGAAAGCAAAAAGTATAAAAAAGAAATAAACGACCTAGATATAGAAAAGAATCAATTAATAAATGTTGAAATACTATCTGAGATGACCAAAGTAAAAGAATTAGTTAAAACAGAAAATCTTCAACACAAATTAGACTCTTGGGATAAAACATTTAATTACATTAAAGAAGAAATGTTACCCCAAATAACAGAAGACATAACTAATGTTGACTTTTTAATTGACAAACACGACTTCAAAACAGCCGTTAAAAAAATGACAAACATCGAATTAGAAATAGATAGACTGAAAAAGAAGAGTAACAAACTAATTGATGAAATAAAACTAATTACTAATAGTGAAGAAAGAAATAGAGCGCTAATTACTAAACTAAAAGTATCATATAGAGAATTACAAGCAAAATTTGATAGATGTATAAAAGACTATGGTGAAGTAGATGAAGCCATAAAAAAAGAATTTACTAAAACTGAGAAAAAATTCCAAAAATTTGAAAATGCTATGGATAATAACGACTACGTAGAAGTAGAAAAAATAGTTATTACCATTGAAGAAGATATTGAAAAACTAAAAAGAATATTAGAAGAAGTACCTTCAATTGTTTTATCAGCAACAATTCTAATTCCAAATAGAATTAAAGAAACTAAAACTCAATATTCTAGAATGATAAGAGATGGATATCCACTAGATTATTTAAATGTTGAATATAACTTAGACGAAATAGAGAAAAACAGTAATGACATAATGGAAAAAACTAAAAAATTAAATGTCAATACTGAAGAAGCAAACCTAGAATTAAAAACAATGCTAGAATACTTTAATGAATTATATCGAGATTTCGATAAAGAAAAAGAATGTAAAGATACCTTTAAAGAAGGATGTAAAAAATTCCGCTTAAAATTAGAGAAAGTAAACAAAGTAGTATATGACATATACGTTCAAATAGACGATATAAAGGTAACATATGATTTAACAGAAAAAGAAATAAATAAATTTAGTATTCTAAATAAAAATCTTGAAGTAATAAATGAAGACTTTAAAACTCTTTTAGAAGAAGGAAAAAGTAAAACTTTTGCTTATTCTAAACTAAATGATGAATTAGATGGTTTAGTTGTAAAACTATCAAGATTACAAGATGATTTAGACTTCCAGTTAAGATCAATCACAAGTATGAAAGACGATGAATATCGCGCTAAGGAACAACTAAAGACAATTCAAAATTTATTAAAAGAAGCAAAATACAAATTAAAAGATTACAAGCTACCAGTAATACCAAGTAATTACTACGTAGAATTAAAAGAAGCCCAAGATGCTATCAAAGAAATAGCCAAAGAACTAGACAAGAAACCAATTGTTATAAAAATATTAAATATAAGAGTAGACACTGCAAGAGATTTAGTCTTTAAAATATATAACAAAACAAACGATATGATTAAATCATCTATGATGAGTGAAAAAATGATTATCTATGGCAACAGATATAGAAGTACTTACCCTGAAGTAGAGCAAAAACTTGAAACAGCAACAACATTATTTTATAAAGGACAATATGATAAATCATTAGAATTATCACTTGCAGCAATCCAAAAAATCGAGGGACCAACCACTAACAAAATAAAATAAAATATTTACTTTTTTCGATTTTTGTGATAGTCTTTTATTGTAGGATAAAGAGGAGGATAATATGAGTTTTATAAATTTTTTGATGGATTATTATATATATATATTGGTTGTCATAGTCATATTAATAATAGGAGTAATAGGCTTTATTGTCGATTCTAAAAATAAAAACAAAAAAGCAAAGATGAGTAAAATAGAAGCAACTCCTACCGAAACGCCAAAGGAACCTGTAGTAGAAACAACTCAAGCAGCACCACAACAACCACAGCCTCAAGCAGATCCTTTAACTATGCAACCACAACCAACACCTGCTGGTGGTGAAATAGATGTGCTAACACCTTTTCAACCACAACCAGTTGCACCAACTCCTGTAGAACAGCCAGTAGCACCACAACCAGTTGTAGAACCTGCTGCACCAGTAATGCCTGAGCCAGTAGTACAACCAACCGTTGAACCTGTTGCTCCCGTAGCACCTCAACCAGTTGTTGAGCCAGCTGCACCAGTAATACCTGGACCAATAGTACAACCAACCGTTGAACCTGTTGCTCCTGTAGCACCACAGCCAGTTATTGAACCAGCAGCACCAGTAGTGCCTGAACCAGTAGTACAGCAAACGATAGAACAACCAGTAACACCAACAATAGATCCAATGGCA